>Ga0131853_10000734_pt1 | contig 58939 bp, 59 predicted proteins | sample TergutLab28metaG_FD_92764 | JGI IMG/M metagenome (GOLD analysis project Ga0131853, IMG submission 92764) | Labiotermes labralis P1 segment gut microbial communities from Petit-Saut dam, French Guiana - Lab288 P1 (version 2) (version 2) | ecosystem: Host-associated > Arthropoda: Insects >...
CCGCCCCGACTTCACGTTCCCCCCCCCCGAACCCCCCCCCCCCAACAAAAATTACAAAAGTAATAACCCCCCCAAGGCTTCGCTTCGGGCCAAACGAAAATCCTGCGGATTTTGTCCGAACTATTATGTTAACCCTGTGGGTGCATTGGATTCTCCAGCAAAATGTTATATTATGTTTTGGAACGGCTGCGGGCTATCATCGCAATAACAAACCCGAAAACTATGGCGGCGGCAACACCTGCCGCGGCGGCCACCAAACCGCCTGTGAAAATCCCTATGAACCCGTCACGCTCTACGGCCTGGATCGCGCCCTCGGCTAATACCCCACCGAACCCAACAATAGGTACGGTTATCCCCGCACCAACCGCATTGCGAATTGGCTCGAACACTTGGAACGCACCCAACAATATCCCCACCGTTACAAATATCACTAAAATGCGGGACGTCGTCCACTTGGTACGCAAGATAAGGATTTGCCCAATCATGCAAATCACCCCACCAACAAGGAAAGCCAATAGGAATTTAATCAAAATTTCCATTACTCACCCCCCTGCCCGACCGTCGCCGTGTTATTGAACGCGTGCAGGGCACGCAGACTATTGGAAAATTTAATCAGGATATCCATATATAAATTTTCGACAAGATGTGATACAATGAAACATGAAAAAAATAACCAAATGGACGGCGAACGACATTCCCGACCAAACGGGACGCGTTGCCATTGTTACTGGCTCAAATACGGGTCTGGGGTTCGAGGTCGCGCTTGAACTGGCCGCTCGCGGCGCACACGTTATTATGGCCGTGCGTTCGGTTGAACGTGGTTCGGCGGCCCGCGACCGAATAATCGAACAACACCCAAACGCGACAATAACGGTCCAGGAACTTGATTTATCCTCGCTGGAATCTGTACACACGGCGGCCCGGAACATAATGGCAAAGTTCCCGCACATTGATATGTTGGTGAACAACGCGGGGTCAATTACCAGCAAAGGCCAAAAAACCAAAGAGGGTTACGAGATACTATTCGGAACAAACCACCTTGGCCACTTTGCATTCACAATGCATTTGCTGAAACACATGGAACAAACCCCTGCATCACGAATTGTAAACGTAGCCAGTGTCGTCCACCGAAAGATGAAACCGCATTGGCTGAAAATGGACATGACCGACACATCACTGCGGTCTATGCAGGCATATTCACGCAGCAAATTCTGCAACCTGCTCTTTACATATGAACTGCAACGATGGTTGCGCGGAACGGACACGATATGCGTTGCCGCACACCCTGGGTTGGCGAACTCGGACATCACGCGTAACTTTCCGCGCTTTGTACGATTTTTGGCAAAATTCGTCATGGCCAAAACAAAGATGGGCGCGTTGCCCATCCTGCGTGCGGCGACCGACCCATCGGTCTTGGGCGGCCAATACTATGGGCCGCATGGCCGACGGGAACATCGCGGCTACCCCGTTGTTGTTTGTTCAACCAACATGTCATACGACATCCAGCTCCAGCGCGACTTATGGAAGCTCTCGGAAAAATTAACTGGGTTCGGGCACAGCGACTTCTGACATACCACGTCGTACGCGCGCCGCGGCCATGGCTTCAGCGGCCCTGATATCCGAAAGTGCTTTTTCGTTATTCATGTGTTTGATATATCCTGTGCACGTGGTGCAAACTTTCCTGCCGCTCTGTTTTGCTTGGGGCTTTGCATCGGCCCATTCCAATGCCTCATAAACCCATCTGTCTATTTTTTCTTCCATCTTGTCACGCATGTTGTCGGCCGCGTCTTGAAACTTGAACATTTCGTTGACCTTTGTTGTCATGCGCCCACCGAAAAAGAAACTGGCCTTTTGTGCATAGTTGTGCGCGACCTCTCCATACAGGTCTGCGTTCCGTTGATGTTCACCGACATATGTTGCCATTTGTGCAACGGATGTTTGTTTTGGTTGCGATATCAAATCGTTGGTTCCATCGATGTGAACCATGCCGTTTTCATAACCGGGGGTATCGGCGGCCAAGCCATCCATCCAACGCGCAACACCCACCGTACCGTCATCGTACTTGTACGTCACCGTGTCGTTATATGACCAATCCGTACCGTATTCGGGCACCCGCTTTGTTTCGTCCATATTACTGGTTTACTCCTGTGGCTCGGCAATGTCAACAGTTTGGATTACTTCTCGAATCGTGCGATTAATTTCGCGGGGGTCAGGGACGATTTACTCTCGCCCGAAACATCCATTGTGACCTCTCCCCCCTGCATCATCCACATACGGTCGCCGTACGTGATTGCATCGGTCAGGTTGTGCGAAATCATAATCGTTGTGATACCCATTTCGCGGACAAGACGGTTTGTAATCTCCATGACTTGCTTTGCTATTTTCGGGTCAAGGGCCGATGTATGTTCATCGAGTAACAGCAGGTTAGGCTTCTGCAAGGTCGCCATCAAGAGTGTAACGACCTGGCGCATGCCACCCGACAACAACCCCGCAGGACGGCGTAAACAGGTATCCAAACCCAAGTCGTATTCGGCAAGACGTTCACGAAAGAAATCCAGATTCTTTTTCGGTAGTGCCAGTTTCAATCCGCGCCGCCGTCCACGGTTATAAGCAATTGCCAAATTTTCCGCAACCGTCAGGTCTGGACACACACCCGTATTCGGGTCTTGGAACACACATGCAATCATGTTCGCGCGTTGGTGCCGTGTGCGGCGCGTAATGTCCACGCCGTCGATAACAACCGAACCCGTAGTCGGGCGCAGGTTGCCATTGATGATATTCATCAAAGTTGATTTGCCCGCACCGTTACCACCGATGATTGAAACAAATTCACCGTCACCGATTGTAAGGTTAGTTGTTTTAAGGGCCACGTTACGCTCTATGCCGTTATCGAACGTTTGCGATATGTTTTTAAGTTCTACCATATGCCCTCCTGTCTTTCCATAGTTGTTTGATTTTTGGTATGCAAAGTGCGATTAATGTTAGCGCAGCCGCCAGTAATCGTGTGGCGTCTGTGGACATCAGGCCACTTATGATTACAACTGAAATGATGCTGAAATATATAAATGCACCCGCAACCACGAACAGCAGTTTAATCAACATGTTTGCCTTTTTCGGCGTTATCACCTCACCGATGACCAATGCCGCCAAACCGATGACGAGGATGCCTGCACCGCTGTGGACACTGGCCCCACTCTGTTGCTGGACAACTAGGGCCCCTGACAATGCTATGATGGCGTTCGAGAGAACCAAGACGAAGATTTTGCGGCTGTCGGTGTTTATCCCGTTTGACCGCGCCATGTATTCGTTAGAACCAGTCGCACGTATGGATAGACCAAATTCGGTACGGAACAAAAAGTACAGCGCGGTTATAACAAGTGCCACGACAATCACTCCAACAATTATGTAAGACGTCAGAAGTGCATTGAATGGTTGCATACCAAGGCCAACAAGCCATAGCCGTATTGGTGTGTTCACGAATGTGTCGAGAGGGGCGGAGATATTGCTGCTGCCCATTACAAACAGGTTTATAGAGAACAAAGCCATGGTTACCAGAAGGCCGCTGATAATACCATCAATTTTAAGTTTGGTGTGGATAAGCCCCGTCACCATACCTGCGGCCGCACCACCGAGAGGTGCAATCATTAGGACAACCGCAAAGTGTGAACCACCAGCCAGCATCGTCATTGCGATTGCCCCGCCGAATGCAAACGACCCCTCGACCGTCAGGTCGGGTTTCCGCATAACGCGCAGGTTCAAGAAAATACCTATGGCGACAAGGGCGTGAAGCAGCCCTTGTCCCAATGCGCCATAGATACTAGTCAGAAAAACATCTATACTCATTTCTTTCTTTTAATTCTCCTCTTTTTGTCAGTAAACTTCGGTTGCGGCATCCAACATGCGTTGCGGGATGGTCATTCCGAATGATTCGGCCAGGGTGCGGTTTATTATCAAATCCAATGCCGTTGCCGGTGAACGGTAGTATCGCATTCCGTTTATACGTATGTCGCCAGGTGTTTCACCGCCAACCAAGACACGGAATGCCAATTCAGCCGTCATTGCACCCAAGTGCAGATAGCATGGTGCCATGGACAGTACCGCCGCACCCGCCGCTACCTTTGCCGCGAATGATGACATGATTGGCAATGGACGTGAACCGTTAGCATTCAAATCGCCTATCATTTGGAACGCCGCATCCGTTCCCAGACGGTTGTCTTGGCCCGTGAATATTGCCCTGTAACGTGGATTGCCTTGGATTGCGGTTATGCGGGTAGTGACCTGGCCCACGTCCGTTACCCCGTGACGTGTGACAGTTATTCCATCTGCGGCGGCCGCGTCGACCAACATGTCGCCTTGGGCACGGACATTGTCCTCGTCAGATGAATACAGGTATGCCACATAGAATCCGCCCGTAGGTATTCCAACCAGTTCGCGCAGAAGTGCGACTTGGGCCGTCATGTCCACCACGTCGCTTGTCCCCGTTGTGAACGGGTGCAACATTTGTGATGCGGTGGGGTTAGAGGCCGAACTGAATACGACAGGTGTCGTGCCGCCCGCCCCCGCAGCCGCAGCGATTGTTGCGTTGACAGCGGTCGTTCCAACCGAGAACATCATATCAACGCGTTGTGCCAAGAAATTGTTTGCGATTGTTGTTGCGGTTGCCGCATCTCCATTCGCATTTTGGTACAGGAAGTTCACGCTGTACCCCGCGTCGTCCATCAATTCAGTCAAACGAGTTCGGAAGCCCTCGGTTGAGTCACAGGCGGCCGGGAATACCAAGAATTGATTAAGGCCGATTGTGAAGTCGTAATTGTTCCGATTGCGGCATCCCGTCATGAACATTCCCATTGTTGCTACCGCCACTACCATTGTTACTACTGCAAAGTGTTTTATAGATTTTTTCATTGCTGTCTCCTTTTTGTGATATGAACTGTACACAAAAGAAAAAGCTCGGTTCCTCTAATTTCCAAGGGTTACCGAGCAGTTACTTTTTAGTAGAATTCAAATCATACAAAAAGTCATCACAGTCGGTAACCCGAAGTGACGATAATGAGAACCAAGCCGTAATTCTTTTTAGTACAGTTCATATCTCATATATATACACTTTGCGGGTGGGTGTGTCAACAGGTTTTTTAGAACGTGCGGTCAGGGTCTGCCCTGTTGCGTAGAGTTTGGGGAATGGTGAAGTTGATTGCGGTGGCCTCGGTTATGTTGACGTATAGGTTCAGCGAGTCGGCGGTTGGGACATGGAATGGGATGGTTCCAGGTTGTGTGCCGTTAATCAAGATTTCAAACGCCAAGTCGGCGGCGGCCGCACCGTTCGCCGCAAAGCACACCGCGAGGGATGCAATCGCACCCGACGGAACGTGGGTTGGTGAGGCAACGACAATCGGCAGTTGGGTCAGCGAGCGGTTGAGGGTTTGAACCATTTGCATGTTGCTGCTGATTTGGTTGTCTTGACCAAGGTAGATTGCCGTTATGTCCGAGCGTGAACGGATGGTTGTGAACACGGCATCAAGGTCGGGGGTCAGGGACGTTATACCAAACGTTGCGATTGAGTCGGTGGGGGCCGCGGCGATTAATCGGTCACGGGTGTTGCGGCTGTTGTCCTCGGCCGTTGTGTAGATGAATGCAACGCGGTTTGTTGGGGACAGAGGCGCGCCGAGAAGTTCGGTTAGTAGTTCGACCTGGCTGTCCATTGGGAGTGCGGATGACGAACCAGTTAAGTTTTGTCCCACCAGTCCCGCGCCGACGGGGTCGGTTATGACACCGAAGACCTGGGGGATGCCTGCAATTTCTGCGATTGGGCGGGTGGCTTGGGACGCGCCCGTACCAAGCGTGAACATCAGGTCTACCCTTTGGGCGGCGAAGCCGTTAGCAATAGTTGTTGCGGCGGCCATGTCACCGCCCGCATTATGGTAGGTGAAGCGGATGGTTTTCCCAGCATCGTCCATCAATTCGGTTAGGCGGTCGCGGAAGCCAGGGGTTGCCATTTCAAATGCGGGGATTTGTGAATTTGCCAAAATTCCAATTGTAAAGTCGTGGTCGTCGCGGTTACGGCATCCCGTTAGGAGGATTCCCATAGAAGTGATGACAACGATGGCGACGGCGGTAAGTATCTTTTTCATAAATATTTCCTTTTTTGAGTTTTGAACGTTGCACAAAAAAACTCGGGTTTCGTTTCGCATATTGCAATCCGGTTACCGAGTTAGTTTTGTAGAATATTCAAAGCCGTACAGAAAACTATTACATGCGATAACCGGATGTAATATAGTGATAAGCAAAACCGAGCCTTTTTGTGCCGTTCATATCAATAATTATGCACGGAGGCCGTCAGGTTGTCAATCACTAATTTTTATTAAGTTGTCAAATAATTCTGTCTGCGCGAGCGAGAAGGGTTTCGGGGATTGTTATACCCAGTTGTGTTGCCAGGGTTTGGTTGATTAGTAGCGATAGGGATTCGTACGTTGGGTAGTAGATTTCCAGGTCGCCAGGGGTTGCACCGTTGGCCAAAATTTCATAGGCCAAGTTTGCCGCCGCACGTCCGATTGCCGCGTAATCCATTCCCGCCGAGGCGATGCCGCCACCGATTGCCATTGCCGTATCCCCCGTTACAATTGGGAGCGAGCGTGGTGATAGGTAGTTCAGGTTAGCGACAGATTGCATATTTGCGGCGAGCAAATTGTCTTGGCCGATGTAGATTGCGACGATTTCGTTATCACCAGCAATTGCAGTCATTACGGTTTGCAGGTCGGTGATTGTGTTGATGCTGTGACGACGCACCTCTATCCCCATTTCGGTTGCCGCGGTTGTTAGCATGTCGCCTTGGACACGGCTGTTGTCCTCTGACCCCGTGTACAGATATGCGATTGCCCCGTTGATTTCGCCGCCGAGGAGGTCACGGATAAGTTCGACCTGGAGTTTCATATCCAGCGCGTCCGATGCCCCCGTGATGTTTGCGTGTCCGTATAGTCCCGCGGTATATGGGGATGTAACGGCACTGAAGACCACCGGTGTGTTTGCCACGATTGCGGCGTCGCGGCTGACCTGGGCACTGGGCGTTGCTATTGCCTGGATAAGGTCGACATTTTGGGCGAGGAAGTTGTTAGAAATCGTAGTTGCGATTGCACGGTCTGCGTTTGCATTTTGGTAGATGTACCGTACCGTGTAGCCACGCGCGCCCATCAATTCGTTTAGGCGTGATTGGAAGTTTGTTCGAGCGAGGTCGAGCGCGGGGTGTTGCAAGAATTGATTTATTCCCACGGTGAAGTCGTAGTTATTGCGGTTACGACATCCAGTTAGCATAAGGCCAGACATTCCGATGACCATGACGGTCAGCACACATATAGATATTTTTAATTTTTTCACGATATTTCTCCTTGATTAAATTGAACTGCACAAAAAAACTCGGCTTCCCTTTTTGCGTACGTTGGGTTACCGAGTCGTGAGTTTAATGTAAAGAAGGTGAATTACAGGAAAAAACTCTACGCAGGGTAACCCGTCGTAAAGCCAAAAAAGAAACCAAGCCTTTTTATGCAGTCCATAGCAATTATTATGCATATGGAGAGGTGCATTGTCAATGTCTTTTTTGGCCTTGGGGGTAATTTTTCCGAACAGTTCGGGCCGAGGCCTAAAGGCCGAGCGTTTGGCCCGAAAGCGGAGCTTGGGGGGGGTTATTGATTTTGCGTTTTTTACTGGGGGGGGTTTTTACGCGTCACCCGCGCGCCGATTCGGTTTCGCCCCGTTGGGGCAAAACGCTCATCTATTGCTTGGTTCCGCTTCTCTTCGGGCCAGACGCGAACAGGCACAGCCTGTTCGGCCCGAACTTCTTTTTTGTGAAGCATTTAGAGTCCCTCCCACTTTACAGTAACATGGTAATTTTTTTAATCAAGAGGGTTACTGACAAAAATTGGTGGGTTTATAGTGTGCGGGCGGCGCGGTTGGTGACCGTGGTTGGGACGGTGAAGTTTAGAGCCGCGGCCTCGGTTTGGTTGACCCAGAGTGAGAGGGTTTCGGCGACAGGTCGGTAGAATGGAATGTCGCCAGGGGTTACGCCGTCGATGAGGATGCGGAATGCGATGTCGGCGGCGCGCACGCCGTTAGTCCAGAAATCAACGTTAAGTGCGGCGACAGCCCCCATGCCCACGATTGGCAGGTCGGCAACAACGATTGGCAATGGACGTGTTGAAGAACGGTTTAAGTTTTGAACCATTTGCATGTTGTTGGTGATTTGGTTGTCTTGGCCGATGTAGATGAGTTGGATTTCAGGGTTGGCGGCGATTGAGATGAAGATGGAGTTAAGGTCGCTTAATTGATTTATTGAGAAGCGTGTTACCGTGAAGCCCATTTCGTCGCCCGCGGCAGCGAGGCGGTTGCCCGTAGCGCGGCTGTTGTCTTCGGATGCCGTGTAGATGTATGCGACATTTCGCAGTTCAGAAAGACCGCCCACCATGTCAGCCATTAGGCCGACTTGGGTTTCCATTGGAGCCGCACTGCTGCTTCCAGATGTGTTTGGCGTGACAAGGCCCGCGCCGACCGGGTCGGTTATGACACCAAAGACCTGGGGTATATTTGCCACGGAAGCGATGTCACGCGCGGCTTGTGACCCGCCCGTCCCCAATGTGAACATCATGTCGACGTTTTGTGCAGCGAAGCTGTTTGCTATTGTTGTTTGGGTCGCCGAATCACCGCCCGCATTGCGGTAGTCGAATTGGACAGTTTTGCCCTCGGATTCCAGCAAAAATCGAAGGCGCGATTCAAATCCCCTGCGCCCCTGTTCCAAGGCAGGAACCTGGGCTGTGTTTAGTATTCCAATCGTAAAGTCGTAGTCGGTGTCCCGATTTCGGCATCCAGTCAGGAGGAGTCCCCCCGCCACCACCGTGGTTGCGATTATCGCGGTCATTAGAAGTTTTAGCTTTTTCATTTTTTATGTTTCCTTTTTTGTTTTGAGTTTTAATGACACTGCACAAAAAAACTCGGTTCCCCCATACGTTCGTACATCTGGGTAACCGAGTTATTCTTATGGAATGTATTAAATCCTCACAAAACAACCTTTACATGCGGGTACCCGATGTAAAGTGGTGATGGTGGAAACCAAGCCAGTTTGTGCAGTTCATAATACCAATATATACAACATGCGTGTAAAGGTTGTCAACAGTTAATTTTAATCCGTTTTTTTGCGTTCGTTGATTGCGCCGATGTTTAGCAGGTCGTTTGCGGCGTCGTTAAGAAGTTTGGCGCGGGCATCGGCGAATTCCTTTGTACTGGCAAATTTTTGGCGGCGCAACATTTCCGCCCCATAGATATCATTGAATGCGGTTGCCATTTCGTTGTAGCTGTTGTGTCTTTTTACCCGGTCCGAGTGCAGTAGGATATTGGCCACCCCGTCGTCGGAGATTACGTTGCCGTATTTGGTCTTTTTGTGGTTTGCATAGTTGCCGCCGGTTACCGCGTCGCCGTGGCAGTTCATCAGCATGAATGATGCGTTTATTATTCCGTTTTCGCGGTCGATGTGTGCGTGCGGGATATCCATTTCGGGGTTTGGGGGGAAGATTGGTAGACCGTAGGCCTCGGTGAGGTTTTCGGCGCGACCCTCGGAGAAGATAAAGGAACTGGGAATAATCCTTCCGTTTATAATTGGATGTGTGAAGAGTTTATAGAATGTTTCGGCGTATTTATCCAAGCCGTATTGTTTTAGCGCATCTTCGACATGCCATTCGTCGAATGATACGGCCCAGCCACTGCGGCTTTCGGGGCCGTTTTGGGCGCGTTTGACCATATCGACCAGTTGGGCCATGGCCGCACCGTTGTATAGGGTGCCGTTTAGATAGCCGCTGGAACGGTCGTATTTGGTTCCGTTCCTCTCCAATGCCCCGTTTATTGCCGTGAGTGCGCGGGGTGCCATCATGACCTCTCCCGATACGATACCCAAGTTATTGATGTGTTCGATGTCGCGGAATGCCGCGTTGGCCGTTGGTTCGTCGATTTCCGCATTTGAGGGTTCGCCGACCTGGCATACTTTGCATTTTAGATTACATCGCTCGGATGGGTTTATCGCAAAGTCGGTAAAGTTAACACGGTACTTTTTCACGCCATCATTATAGCAAATTTCGATGTTTGAAGTCAAGATTTTCGCATTTCGATGGCGCGTTTTAGGCAGGCATCCATTGATGCCATTATGATTTCGGTGAAGTTGTTTGTGCGCAAGGTGTTTACCATTTCAATGGTTGTTCCGCCGGGCGAGCACACGCGGTCGGTTAGGGTTTCGGGTGATTCGTCCGAGTCCAAAATCATTTGGCACGCGCCCATGACCGTTTGGGCGGCCATGCGTTTGGCGGTGTTGGGGTCGAGGCCGTGATTGAATTTTGTCATGGCATCGACGAGGAGGTACGCGAGGACGGGAGAAGAACCGGATATTGGTATTACGTTGTCCATTAGGGGTTCGGGGAGTTCGTAGACGGTGCCGAATTTTTCCAAAGTGTCTTTGACAAATTTGAACTCCGTGTCCGTTATTTCGTCTCCGCGGCATATCGCAGTTACGCCCATGCCTACCATTGCGGGGGTGTTTGGCATTGTGCGGATGACACGCGCACCAGACCAGTCCATGACAGTTTTGATTGTTATGCCAGGCGCAACGGTTACCAGAATCTTGGAGTTGAGATTTTTTAGTGTTGATAGTACGGCGTGGTGAATTTGCGGTTTGATTGTTAAAAAGATTATGTCGGAGGCGTCGATGACGGCTTGGTTTCGTTCGCCGTCGGAGATTTCGACCTTTTGTCCTATGCGCGATATCATTGCGCGTGCCATGTTGCCGTGGCCGATGAAGCCGATTTTCATGTTGTTATCCTCCCCCCTGGTTTGTCCGTTTCCCGTGATGACGTATTTGTATGTGGTTAGTGCGTCCAATGCGAATGGGCCGCGAGTGTGGAGTTTTTGGGTGCTTATCCCTATTTCCGCGCCCATGCCGAATTCGCAACCGTCACTGTACCGTGTTGATACATTATGATACACGCAAGCGGCGTCAACGCGTGAGAGAAATTTTTGTGCGTTCGTTTTGTTTTGTGTTACGATACATTCGCTGTGCCGTGTTCCGTATTCGTTTATGTGGGTGATTGCATCGTCAATGTTGTCCACCGTTTGCACGGCGAGGATTAGGTCGTTGAATTCGGTTGCCAAGTCGTGTTCGGTTGCGGGATAGCGGAGTTCGATGCCGTGGTTTTCCAGATTTGCCATTGTCAGAAATTTGTCGGCGATGGATTTGTGTAGCAAGAGGGTTTCGGCCGAGTTGCAGACGGATGGGCGTTGTGCCTTTGCGTTTATTAAAATTTTCACGCCCATTGCCAAGTCGGCGTGTTCGTCGATGTACACGTGGCAGTTGCCTGTGCCCGTTTCGATTATTGGGACGGTTGCGTTTTCGCGGACGGTGCGGATGAGGTTTGCGCCCCCGCGTGGGATTAGCACGTCCAGATATTTGTCGAGGCGCATCATTGCGGATGCGGTTTCGCGGGAGGTGTCGGTTACAAGTTCTAGTATGTCATGCATACCATAGGGTTTTAGGGCCGATTTCATCACACGTACCAGTTCACGGTTAGAGTTAAGTGCATCAGCCCCGCCGCGCAGTAATACCGCGTTCCCCGATTTGATACACAGAACCGCGGCATCCACCGTGACATTTGGGCGGGATTCGTAAATCATGCCGACGACACCGAGGGGAACGCGGCGTTTTTCAATTTGCATGCCGTTTGGTCGTGTGAGTGTTTCGCAGGGGGTCGCGAGAGGGTCGGGCAGTTTTGCGACATCGCACACGGCGGCCGCAATTGCACGGATTCGCGCATCGTCCAGCATTAGGCGGTCGTGGTTTGATGTTGCACGTGCCATGTCCGTGTTGTTTTCGCGGATTATCGAGTCAATGTTTTTTTCCAGTTCGGCGGCGATTGCGAGAAGTGCATCGTTTCGCAAATCCAAGTCTATGTTTGCATTGCGTAGTTTTTTACCCAAGATTGATAAGTGTTCCAATTTGTTTCCCTCCCATAACATCATGTATTTGTTTTGGGTTTGAACCCATCATGATTATTGTTTTTGCATTTGCGATTTCGGCGGCGCGCAGTTTCGTTATCATGCCTCCGCAACGGCCGTCACCCGCGTGTTCCCATACATCGGCGAGGCAAGTTATTTCACCGATGACCACCCCGTTTATCATGAACCCATCGACATCCGACAATAAAATCAGCAGGTCTGCGTTGATGATATTCGCGACATATGCCGAGAGTGTATCGTTATCGCCGACGACGATTTCGTCCACCGCCACCGTGTCGTTTTCGTTGACGATTGGGACGATGCCCAGTTCATGCAAGGCGGCAAAGGTATTTACCGTGTGTTGGTACTTTTCGTCGTTGTCGAGGCAGTTTTTTGTCAGGAGAACCTGGCCGATTGGTTTTCCGTGCTTTTTGAATTTTTCCTCGTAAATTGCCATTAGGAGGGATTGGCCGACGGCCGCCGCGGCCTGTTTATGCGGCAGTTTTTTCGGCCGTTCGGGGATGCCCAAGCGATGGCATCCCACCGAAATGGCACCCGAGGATACCAAGACCACATAGTGTCCCGAGTCGCGCAGTTCGGCAATTGTTTTGACGAGTTCATCCACAACAGGCTCGCGCAGTCCCCCGTTGAAAAGTGTGCTTGTCCCTACCTTGATTACGATTTTCATTTTATCCCCTCCTCTATCTTGAAACACAAAAAAAGCGACAGGGTGTTTGTCCCCTGTCGCCTTGTCCAATAATCTGGATTGATTATTTACGCGCGCAAAAACAAACACCGTGATGTTGGCATTGGCGGTACGGGGTTGTTTGCGACATTGTATTTCATGTTCATAACATATGATATTAATTTGCGGGTGTCAATGGTTTCTTTTGCGCCGCGGCGGTGGGGTTTGAGAAATTTGGGTTGAATGCCCAGTTTTTAAGGGCATCGGGGTTCATGTATTTTATGTCTTCGATTTGTTTGTCGGTCATTTCACCCAGAATTTGTGCGACGAGATTAACGACCTTGTCCTTTGCGGGATAGCTGTTGATTGCGCGGCGGTAGACGACCTCTTCTTCTTTTGTATAGCGTCTGTCCATGAAGCGCGCGTTGGAGAGGTCTTTGTCGGTTGATTGCGGGTCGTAGAGGCGGCTGTTTGCGGCTAGGTAAATTCCCGGCGGTAGCATGGTTGATGCCATGAGCGCGTAGCCGACATTGAAACCCGCGTCGCCGTTGTATGCCCCGTACGAGAGCGGAACCATAGCCGAGAGTAGCACGACGGTCGCGTTGTTTACGTGTTCGTCCGCGTTGTCTTGGAGAAAGCGTGCCGTTTCCGCAATCGTATATGTTCCGTGCGGGATGACAAAGTTTTTGGTGGACATTGTTTTTACGCCGTCGCTGCCTATTACCCCGCGCACCTCTATTGATATGCTCTCGACCAATTGTGTTCGCCACAGGTCGTTGAGGTCACGGCTGTCCATACGTATTATTTCTTTGTAACGCAGGTCTTGGACAATTCGCAGTTGTCCGCGGATGTATTGTTCCACGAAAGAGTTCACGCCAGACACCGTCGAGGCCGTGTCTTTTGCCGCGTTCCAAGTGCCCTCTATTGTTCCGCCCATGTCGAACACAGCGATGCCATCGTCGTCGCGGCGTTGTTCGTCCAGGGTTTTGAAGTCATCCGCCGTACACATGAGGCCGTTGCGCATGCATACGACGATGCCCGGGCGAACAAGTTGCCCCGCCGCCACCGCCGCGCCGAAGTTTGCGGGCGCGTCAGAGTGCGCCAATTCGGGTGACAGTTGCGAGCCCCAGAGGACGACGCGTTTTTTACTGATGAATCCGTCCAATTTTTTACCCAAGTCGGACAGCAGTTTGTCAATGTTATAAAGGCCACAGTTGATGATGATTACATCTTGGGTAGAGACCTTGATAGCTTGGGCCAGCAGCATGATGTCGTTGGCACTGATATCTGTGCTGTTTTTTGCCGCTACCGTGCGAAAGTGGATGTTTGATTTGTAATCGGGCAAGACATAGCGGCGCGGGTCGGTGAGCAGGTCGCGGTAGTATGGGGTTGTTGTGACCTCTATCCCGTCGAATTTTGGGTTTATTACCGAGTTGGCCGTGCCGCCAAAGTTTATAATCTCCATTGACCGAATTGGACGCGGGACAAGGAGGCCCGACGGTGCCTTTTCCAGACATGTTTGGTCGAAGTATTTGCGGTTTCCAGTTAATTGGGCGGTGGTGGTTTTCTTGCTCATTACAATTCTCCTTTTTGGTTTACATTTATCTTACGCGGGTTTGTTGGGGCCTGCAATGCTCTGATTTGCCCATAACCTGTTACTTTTTGGAACATATCGGTGGACATTTGTGACAAAGGGTGGCATCATGGGTTTATGAACAATCAACGGAACTATAACCTTTATGCGTCGTTTTTTGCGTTGTACCAGACAGGGACGATGAGCGATGCCGCCGAGATGTTAAAGTATGACAGTCATACGAGTGTGAGTAAGAACATCAAGGCATTGGAAACCGAGTTGGGGGTCAAGTTGTTTACCCCGCATTCGCGCGGAGTTGCGCCGACGATGGAGGCAACGCGATTGTACGAGCGTATTCATCCGTTGTTTAACGAGATTTCGTTTATCGAGGGGAGTATTGAGTTGCTGTCGTTGGCCGATGAGCCGCAACCGAGTGAAATTGTTGCGATACATTTGATTGCGACGGGTGGGACAATAGATGGTGAGATTTCGCCAACCAAGGATGCAATTGTTACGAGGCAGAAGACAGCGATTACCGATTATTTGAAGAATTACATCAAACCGTCTTTTCATGTGACCGAGAGTCAAATTGCGATGAAGGACAGTCGCGAGCTGTTGCAGGAGGATTTGACGGGGTTGGTCAAGATTATTTTGGAGTCCAAGCACGAGAATATCCTGGTGACGCATGGGTTATACAATATCGTTAGTACCGCACGGTTGATTGAACGTTTTATCGGCAAGGAGTGTTCCAAGAAAATTATCTTGACGGGTGCGTTGTACCCGATTGCGGGCGGCGTGTCGGATGCCGCGTTTAACATTGGGTATGCGATTTCGGCTTTTCATAATGTTGGGCCGGGTGTTTATATTTCCATGCAGGGAAAGGTTTTTCGGCCAGACGAGTACACGATACAGTTTAATTAGATTCGATTACCACCGCGTGGGAGATGCCAGGGATGGTTTCGCCTTGGAACGATGAGGTGGTGCTTAAGAGTGCGCCCGTTCCCAGCAGGAGGATTTTTTTGTATTCGCCCGAGCGTAGTTTGTCCAGAATGAATCCGTTTAGGCAGATGGCAGAGCATCCGCAGCCCGACGCGCCCTGGTATTGGGTTTGGGTGGTATCGTACACCAGACGACCGCAGTCGGTGTAGTTTGCGTCTACGGGGTAATTTTCGTCGGCCAAGAGGTCGCGCAGGATGTTTTCGCCGAGTTTGCCAAGGTCGCCCGTGAAGATGTGGCAGTAGTCGGCGGGGGTTGTTTTGGTGTCGCGGAAGTGTGCGACAAATGTTTGGGCGGCCGAGGGAGCCATTGCCGCGCCCATGTTATTTGGGTCGGATATTCCCCAGTCGCACACGCGGCCGAATGTTACCGATGTTATGCGTGGCATATCGGGGTCGGGTGTGGCGGTTAGTACCGTAGCCCCAACGCCCGTGACCGTCCATTGGGCGGTGGGTGGGCGGATGTTGCCAAGTTCCAGGGGGGTTCGGTATTGGCGTTCAGCGGTGGCGAAGTGGCTGCCTGCGCTAGCTACTGCGTTTTGGATATGCCCCGCGTCAATCATACATGCGGCCATGGCGAGGGTGAGTGCCATTGTCGAGCATGCGCCGTAGATGCCGATGAACATTGTGTCGAATGTGCGGGCGGCGAAAGTTGATGAGGTGATTTGGTTTAGGAGGTCGCCGCTGAACATTATTTCGATTTCGTCTTTGTCGAGGGGGCTTGTTTCTATTGCTCCTGCTATTGCTGTTTCAAACATTTTGCGTTCCGCGCCTTCGTGGGTTTTTTCGCCGAAGTATTCGTCTTCCATTATTTGTGTAAAGGTTTTGCCGAGGGGGCCGCGGGCCTCCTTTTTGCCTGCGATGCTGTAGCTGCCTGCTATGTACGCGGGGTTTTTGAATGTGATTGTTTGGCGTTTTGTCATTTGATTATTTTGCGCGGGTTTATGAATTTTAACCGAATGGCCTTGGGGGGGGTTATTTGTTTTGCGTTTTTTACTGGGGGGGGTTTTCGGAATTCCGAACGTGTGGCGTTGTGGAGACGAAACATAGTGGACAAATGAATTTTCTTGGCCTGTGGAGGCGGAAAGACCACCATGGTCATGGTGAAATGAGTTTCATTTGTGGGTAGGCCGTTTCCGCTGGTCCTCGGCCTGGCGAAAATTATTTGCTCCATATGTTTCGTCCCTCCATGTTACAGTAACATGGAAAAAATTATGGTCAAGGGGGTTGCTGACATTATTTGTCTTTTAGTCCCGCGAGGTAATCCATTGATACACCGAAGAATTGGGCGATTTTTGAGAGGCTCTCCCCTGATGGTGACCGCTCTCCTTTTTCCCAATGGCCGATTATCACATCACTTACACCCAATGCTTTTCCGAGTTTTACAGCACTCAACCCTGTTCTCAATCTTAATTCACGTAACCTCTCGCCGAAGACTTCTAGTTCCATACTCTGATTATCTAACATTTGTTAGAAATTGCTTGACCTCTAAATTTAGTTAGAGTATTGTATAATATGGACGAACTTGCAAAAGCGTTGGTTGAGGCATCGGTATCCGTGCGGAAGTTGATTAAGTTGTTGGGGGAACATTCGGTGCCGCATAGTTATTTGAGGGATATATCGGAAGAGCTTTTATTTTTGAAGGGGTATGTGCAATGTATGGCCGACCGTCAGAAGAGGGTTTTGGATAAGGCGGCGGATTAGAATAGGGAGATGACCCAGTAGACGGTGCCGACGAGCATGGAGAGAAAGACACCCATGACGATGACGGGGCCCGCGATTTTGAACATGTTTGTGCAGGTGCCGAAGATGATGCCCTCTTTTCGGTGTTCCATGGCGGCGGCGGTTACGGCGTTTGAGAACCCCGTTATTGGGACGATGCTGCCCCCGCCTGCCACGTTGCCTATGCGGTCGTAGACGCCGAAGCCGGTTAGGATTGCGGCGATTCCGATTAGGGTTATGGCGACCAGGCCAGAGATTTTTGCGGGGTCGTATTCGGTGATGTGGTCGTAGAGGTGGTAGAGCCCCTGGCCCATTATTGATATTAGGCCGCCGATGAGAAAGGCCCATAGGAGGGATGGCCAATAGCGTGAGGGGGTTGCCATGCGGCGGACGTAGTTCGCGTAGTTTTCGCGGTGCAGTTTTTCCCGTTCCATATTTGTGATTTTTGACGAATAAAGGGGCGTGTATTCAACACAATAATACCAATGAATGGAGGGAGTATGGAACACAAAGATTTGCCGCATATGCAGATTAGGAGGCGTGCGCGCCGCAAGCGGATAATTGCGGCGGGGGCCGTGACCGCGTTGGCGGTGGTTGCCGTTGGGGGTGTTTTATTGGCGACGAACAACGCCCAGACCGCAGGGGCGGCCAGCAGGCAGTCATACAAGACGGCAGGCCGTGCAGACAATGTTGTGCGGAAGTTAGATACATTTGACGATGCGAATTTTGCCTTTCCCACCGCGTTTGGTAATGATTTTTTTGTTTCAAACCCGAATGAGGTTGCACAGGTAATGGACAGGCCCGTTACGTCAAATTGGGCGGGCCGTTATCAATCAAGGTACTTTGACATGGAGATGTTGAATAAGAGCAATCCGAGCCGTATGGAGTATATGGAGCGGTTGGATAACCTTTATGCACTCTGTGCCGATATCAGCGCAGTTAATGCGAAGCAAAATACATTGGTGCGCGAGATTCGCGAGGAGACGATGAAGTTGCGCGGTAATGCCGCAAAGATTTCGACGCATAAGGTCAAGGCAAAGCAGTTGCGTGAGTTTAACCGTGCGAACGACACGACCAAGGACAAGATTACGCGTTTGCACCGTGACCGTAATTCGATTAACAAGCGCGTGAAGGCGTTGCCAAAGCAAAAGGGCGAGTTGAATGTTCATGCGACCGATATGCGGTACACCGTGATTATGGACCGTTTGGACATGCGCGTGCAAAAGTTGGAGGAGACCAAGGCGGGGTTGGTGCGTATGAACGCGTCGATTGAAGAGTTGGTTGGTTATAACGTTAAGTCCGTATCTCCACCGGGCTCCCCCGTGGGAGAGATTCGCCCACAACAGGATGTGTTCCACGAGCCGTTAGTCCATCCCCAGACACATGTACAAAGAAGCCATGTGACCGCAGTAATGTCATAGCATCGAACAATGCCATGCCCGCGACCGATGGGATGGTGACGGGGGCGGGTGTTTCCGTTACCAGATTTGGGTCGGGGCGCAGGCCAAGGTATCGTATCATTTCGGCATAGATTTGGCCGACGTATGGCGCGGCGACGATACCGCCGTAGTATCCCTGGCGTGATGGTTGGTCGACATATAGGAAGACGACGTAGCGTGGGGTTCCGCCGACGCTGATGAAACTTAAGAAGCTGCTTATATATTTTCCTTGGGCGATTACACCGTCCAGGTATTTTTGTGCCGTTCCCGTTTTGCCGCCGATTGCAAAGCCGTTTTGGGCGGCGCGTTTGCCACTGCCTGTTTCGACCACCCCATACAATAATTCGCGGACACGGGCGGAGGTTTCGGGACTGATGACCCTGCCCCGTTCCGCCGATGTTACGGTTGTGCCTGCGTGAGGTATTTCGCGGACAAATCGTGGTGTGCGCAGGATGCCGTCACCAACGATGGCGGCGAATGCGGTGACCAGTTGGATTGGGGATGTTGCGATGGCCTGGCCGAAGCCTATTCTTACCAAGTCCACGGGGCGGATATAGCGTTTAGGCAGTACGAGGCCAGCCGATTCGCCATAGAAATCCACACCCGTTTTGATACCGATGCCAAAGCGTTGCAGGTATTCGTAGTATTTATCCACGCCGATGCGCAGGGCGAGGTCCATGATTGTTGCGTTGCAGCTGTTGCGGACGGAGGCGGCGAGGTCTTGGGCCCCGTGGCCTTTTGTCTTCCAGCATCGCACGCGTTCACCGTTGATTATGCGAAAGCCCGGGCAGTTGAATGTTTCGTCGAAGTCGACGAGGCCCTCTTCGATTGCTATGGCTATTGTCAGGACCTTGAACGTTGAGCCCGGTTCAAACACGTTGACGATAGGCAGGTTTCGCATTTGGGCGAGCAGTTGGGTTATGTCGTCACGCGGTTGGTCGTTCATGTCAAAGAAGGGGGCCGAGGCCGAGGCGACGATTCCGCCCGTTTGGATGTCGAAGACGAGGGCCCCGACGGCCTGGGCCGCCTGTTCATGGTATGCCCGTGTTATTGCGGCTTGGACGATGTTTTGAATGCCCGCATCGATGTTTAGAACGAGGTCACGGCCAGGGATACCCGGTACAAAGAAGTCCACGCCGTCGCGCAATGGAACGCCGCGCAGGTCGGAGGGGGTTGCCAACCGTCCGTCACGGCCGCGCAGGATGTCGTTGTAGAAGGCCTCTATCCCTTCTTGGCCGTGGTTGTCGACGCTGACGATACCCAGGACCTGGCCCCCTACCACGCCCATTGGGTAGTGCCGCCGATAGGTTTGGGACAGGAACACGCCGTCCAGGTTGTGGGCGATGATGCGGATTGCGGTCGAGCGGTCGATTTGCATCTTTATAATCCATTCGGACGCGCGGCGGTTTGTGGCGCGCGTATACACGGTGTCGAATGATACGGGCAGCAATCCAGACAAAACCCGTGCCACCATGTCGGCATCGGTTACGGCCACGGGTCGGACGTAGACGGCGTAGGTTGGGACACTCTCGACCATTATCCGTCCATTCGTGTCCAAGATGTTTCCGCGGCGGGCCATGAGTGGCAGGTCACGGTACCATTGTTCGGATGCGCGCAGTTGCAGCATGTTGGAGCTGATTAATTGGATATAGAATAATCGTCCAGACAGGGCCGTTAAGACGCATAAAACGGCCACCAGGAAAACCTTGGTGCGCCGTAGCATGCTGGTTTTTGTGTATCGCATACACAATAGTTACTGTTATTAGCGGCCGAAAATTCCACCCAGCCATTGGCTTAACCTGTCGAACCAGTTTGATGAGTAGTCGGGGTTTGGGGCGGGTTGCCACACATGTTGCGGTGGTAATTCGGTTGGAGGTGGCACGGGGATGAATTCCTCGCCTCTTATTGTTCCGTTTGCATCCAATTCGTTGCGGATTTCGTTAGAGAGTTCGTCACGCCTTTCGTTGCGTTCGCCCATGGCTTGGTTTACCTGGTTAGAGAGGATTGTGTTTTGGGCCTGGAGCGACGTGATACGTGCAGTGTTTGAACCCAGGTTGATTGCGTTGATAACAATCAGGATGGTGACCAAGGCAAGTACCGCCAAGAATGCCGCGACGGCGATTACACCGCGTGCGTTGAGGCTGTAGCTGACTTCTTCCTCTGGGTCGTTTTCCACACGTTTGATTTGTTTGATTTCGGCCCGCGTTTCAACAACAGGTTCCGCGAATACCGTTTCGATGATTTGTACCGGTTCGGCCGTGTTGATTTCCGCCAAGTTTTTGTCAAAGATTTTTGGGCGGAATGCGTGACCCGTGTAGTTGGATGGCGGGTTTGATGGGGTTACGTATTGTTCAAATACGGATTTTGGTGCCGCGTTGATGACGGGTGTTGAGGTTGATTGCTGTTGTTGTAATGATGCCGCAGGGCCAAAGATACTGTCGAGTTTTGCCTCCATGCTGCTGTACGATGGCTGGGCCGCCGTTACATCTGCGATTGTTGTCGCGTATTTGGTTTCGACCAATTTGTCATAGTTGGTTGTGTCGTGGGCGGTTTCAAACCCAGCCCAGCGTGAAGGAACCGCCTCGACATTACCGTAAAGCAGTGTGTGTGCGTCATCCGTCGTAATCGCGCCGGTGAATCGTGTTTGTGTGCTTGTTGTCATAATTTTCCTTCCCCCCGTTCATTTGTTAGCAGAGTGGCCAAATTGCAGTGATACTTCGTCAAACTGCGTCGTCGATTCGGTCATTTACCTATATGTAAACTCCCTCATCTCCTCCTTGTTTTCCTCGTCTGACTGCAATTTTGCTCACTCTGTAAATCCCCTTTTACATCTTTTTTGCGATTCGTAGCTTTGCGCTGTGGCTCCTTGGATTATTTTTTTGTTCGGCCGTGGATGGCAGTAGTGGCTTTTTCGTTAGGATTTCCACAGTTGCCCGATGCCCGCATATACAGATTGGTGTTTTCGGCGGACAGGTACAGTTGGATGCCCAGTGTTTCATTGCGTGTTTTACAATCCTGTCTTCGCCGCTGTGGAATGTTATAAATGCCATGTGTCCGCCCGTTGCCAATCGGTCGTGTGCGGTGTGGATGAATTTTTCCAATCCGTCCAATTCCCCGTTAACAATGATGCGAATGGCTTGAAACGTTTTTTTCGCGGGGTGTCCAAAGAATTTGAAGTAATTTCCCGGAACGGCGTCGGTGATGATTTTGGCCAGTTGCAATGTTGTGTCGATTGGCCGTGCCGATACGATTGCGGCGGCGATGCGGCGGGCGTAACGTTCGTCACCCAATTCCGCGATGGCATCAGCCAGGTTTCGTTCGTCGAATTTGTTAACAACGGTGTATGCGGTCATTTTTTGGGTTGCGTCCATACGCATGTCCAATGCCGCATCGTTCATGTAACTGAAACCGCGGTCGGGGGTGTCGATTTGATGGCTGCTTAACCCCAGGTCCGCCAGAACAGCGTCAACGGTTTCAATTTGTAATTCGTCCAGTACACGGTCAAGGTTTGCAAAGTCGCTTTGTACCAGGTGCACGTTTTTATTTGTCAGGACAAAGTTTTTTGCGTTTTCGATTGCGTCCATGTCACGGTCAATGGCGACAAGAGTACCAGTTGGGCCGATTTTTTTGATTATTTCCATGCTGTGCCCCCCTCCACCGAATGTTGCGTCAACCACGGTCATCCCAGGTCGCAGGTTAAGTGCCTCGACCGCTTCGTTTAACATGACCGTAATGTGGTTAAACTCCATGCCGTTTCAATTCCTCCATTGCCGTATCGAAATCCGCCTCGTCCATGTATTTGTCGTATGCCTCGCGCGACCATATTTCGGCGCGACTGCCCACCCCTATGAACACGATGTCTTTTTGGATGTTGGCAAATTCGCGCAGATTTCGTGGAAGTAATGTTCGGCCCTGGGCGTCTTCTTCTAGTTCTTGGGCACTGCTGAACAATATCCGCAGTGGTTTTGCCGATGCGCCGTCGGACATTGGTACCGCGTCGACCCGAGACAGGACTTTGTCCTCTAATGTGCGTTGGTCAAAGAGGAATAAACATCCGCCCGTTCCCTTGGTTATGGTGATGTTTTCACCCAGGGCGGATTTCAGTTTAGGCGGAATGCGCATTCGGCCTTTTTGGTCGATTTGGTGAAAGTATTCGCCAAGTATCATCATGTTCCGCCCCTCCTTTTGTTTGGTGTTAGTGGAAGTGGAGCAAGCGGCGGCGGCGTCCCCCAAGATATGCCACCCCACCGCTTGTTTCCCCTAATCTATGTTTATCATAAGAAAATTTTCGAGTCAACCACTTTTGACCACTTTTTCAATTATTTATGGAGTTTATTAAAGGCCCGAGGGCCTTTTTGTACTAGTAGCGTTCCAGTTTGTCGTGTGCCCGAATTGCGGACATGATATCGTGGTCGGTAAAGTTTGCGGTGTGGAAGTTTTTGGCGGCGTTGGTGACGGTGCCGAGGGCATTCGTGTTGTATGGATTGACCATGACCGTGTCGACCGTATCGTACATTCCAAAGAGCTTTGTAATGTATTCGTAATAGTCCCGACCCGTTGCCTTTGTTTCAAAATGACCGTTCGGCAGGATGTTGTCAAACCATACCGCCATTTCGCGCTTTTGGGTTATTGCGTGGTTGAATGCCCCGCGTTTTGCCCAATTTTCATCGTCAGGGTTTATTTCGTCCCATTCGCCGCGGGTTAGTTCGCCGAATTTCCAGCTGTATTGGTCGGCGGCATAGGTGTTCAGCATTCCGCGGACAAGGGCCCATTCAACGGAGGCCAAAGCCGAGAGTTTTTGCGACATTTGGGGATTGACCTTTTTCATTACGTTGGCCAGTTGTGCGTCCGCCGCCGAATAGGGTTTTTGCGAAAGTACTTCGGGTGTTTCGTACAAGAGTTTTTGTGCCAATGGGATAATAATGTCAGGTTTGTTACCGTCCAGAGGCATGCCCGTGTAGGTATGGCGCAAAATTCCCGCAGTAATCGGACAAAGTATGTTTTTGTGCATGTTAAAAGTATATAGAGATGGGTTTGCAAATTCAAGGGGCTATTTCATCTTTTTCATTTTGTCACGGAATGCCGTGCGTTTTGGGTATTCGCGGTCGCCGATGTCGCGGTCAAGTGATTTGATTGCGGCCACGGCGTGTCTGTCCAACTTTGTTGGAGTTTCGACGATGATTTTTACGATAAGGTCGCCGGTCCCTATGGCTTGCAGTTTTTTTATGCCTTTGCCCTTTAGACGGTGTACCGCGCCCGATTGCGTGTATGGCGGGATTGTGAAGTCAATCTCGCCCTCTATCCCCGGGATACGGATTTGGTCGCCAAGGATGGCCTGGGTAAATGAAATCGGTAATTCAAGGCGCAGGTCGAAATCGTCGCGCACCAAGATTGGGTGGGATGCAACGCGCACACCGATAAGGAGGTTGCCCGAAACACCATCGCCGCCAGTTGCGGCATCGCCCTCGCCCGAGATGTTCAGGATTTGACCGTCCGCGATACCCGCGGGGATGTTGACCTCGTAATTGATTGTTTTTTTGTTAGCACCTTTGCCCGAACAGGTTGGGCATTTGTCACGAATGACCTTGCCCGTGCCGTTACATGCGGAACATGGTACGACGTTTTCCATTACGCCGAAACGGCCAATGCGGCTGGTTTGCTTGACGCGCCCTGCCCCGTTACAATACGAACATGTGTCGACCGCGGTGCCGTTTTTCGCGCCCGACCCGTTACAGTCATGGCATTTTTCAAACCGCGTGAATGTTACGGACTTTTTCGCGCCCAATGCGGCCTCGGTGAATGAGAGAGTTACATTGACCTGGATATCGTTGCCGCGGTGGTTGCGTTGAGTGCCACGACGCCCGCCACCGCCAAAGAGGTCACCGATACCGCCGTCGAAGAAAGAGCTAAAAATATCGCCCATGGAACCAAAGTCGAACCCGCCGAAATCGCCGCCTCCGAAACCGCCCATGCCACCCATTCCGCCCTCGGCCGAACCGAATTTGTCAAAATTTGACCGTTTTTGCGGGTCGGAGAGAACCTCGTACGCGACCGAGATTTCCTTGAACTTGGCCTCGGCGTTTTTGTCGCCCGGGTTTTGGTCGGGGTGATATTTTTTGGCCAATTTGCGATAGGCACTCTTTATCTCGTCGGGGGTTGCGGTTTTCGCAACGCCCAGGGTTTCGTATGGATTTTTACTGCTCATTCCGCGCCTCTCTGTCTTTTCTTTGTTTTATCATTATGAAAATTACGCCGAAAGCGATTACAATGGCCAGGATTATTAGTATGATTGCCCAGATGCTGCTGCCTTTGGCTCCCGGTGGGCCGACACCGTTGTCACCGTTGCCATTGTCGGGTTCGGTTGGTTCCCCTGGCTCGGTGGGTTCGCCGTTGCCGTTGCCTGGCTTTTCTTCGCCTCCGTTACCGTTGCCTGGTTCTTCGCCGTTGCCGTTTTCACCTGGGCCCGGGTCGGGGGTGTAATCCGTGGCTTCCGTCCATATGGCGTACAATGTCCAAACCGTGTCCATTTCGGGGAATAGAAAAGTTACGCCAGGCAGAGGGTAACCGCGGCGGGTTCCATCGGCATCAAACACGCGGGTCACAACGCCCTGGGTGAAGTAGAATCCGACCAGGTCGTAGCCGTCACGTGTCATTGTGTGGGTGATGTGGGTTGGCAATTGCGCGTTGGTGTATGTGTTGATGGGGTCAGGCAGGTCTCCCTCGAACTGGAATTCGGAAGCAAATTCAAATGTGCCCGTATTTGGGTCCCAATGTGCGTGGATTTCAGTTGTAGAAGACACAACGGCCGTTGCCCAATTGTCAAAAACGCCCGCGGGATGTGAACCCCATGTCCAATGCGAGAATGTGAAACCGTTGCGTGTTGGGTTTTCGGGTTGGATTATGCGACCAAAGCCGTCCATGACCAGTTGTGTGTTGTCGGTGCCCGTGTTCATGAAGTTGACCTCGTGCCGCAGGAATGTTGCGGCGGCCGTGTTCCATGGGACGGTCAAATCGCGGTATTCGTTTGGCATTGCCGTTCGTTGTGCGTTCATTTGCGCGCCAAGGGTTGCGGTGGTGCCCAAGCCAGGATGTGTCCATGTGATGCCAAAGTTTCCCGATGGCTGGAAATGCCCCGCGGTGTCCAAATTCAATGTGCGGTTTTGTCCCATCGTCCCCGTACCCGTTGCGAACAACACGGGGGTGTTCGTTCGGCCGAATACGGATGTTGCGGTGATTGTATAGGCGGCGTTGATACTGCCCCCCATTATTTGGCCCGTTGTGTTGCCCGTGCCGATGACACCGAAATTGAACACGTTGTCGAATGTTATTTGGCCGCCGTTCAAATTCATAATTCCGACGATACCGCCGCGCCCGGCAAACCCCGCACCCGCGCCGACCGTGATATCGATGGTTCCGCGGTTATAGCTGTTTATAACGTAGCTGTTCTGCCCTGCGGTGGATGATGCCAATCCCCCGACCTGGCGCACGCCCGCTCCTGTACCCGCCGCCATGCCAAGGGTGCCATAGTTCGCAACGTTAATTAAGCGAGAGTCACGAAGTACACCGACAACACCGCCCAGCATATTGTTGGCATTGCGCGCCGTTGTCAAATTCGCGCGGTTTACGACATTGTGCAATGTCGAGTTCAGGGAGTTGCCCACAACGGATGCACGGATGCTGATGCCTATGCCGCCCGTGCCCGCCACGAAACCCGTTACATTTCCGTGTGTTTCAAAATTGCGCAGGGTCGCACCCTCTGTACGACCGAAGAGGGCCGTGCCGCTGTGGTCGCCCAGACCGATTGGGTTACGGATAGTTGTCGGCAGGGTTATGTGGTGACTGCCCCCGTCAAAGGTTCCGCCGAAAGGACGGTTGTGGCCGCCTATGCTTGTCCAATCCGTGCCCCGTAAATCGATATGATTTGTTAATCGAAAATAATTTCCCGTGAATGTTTCGCCGTCGTTGACACGGGTGGCCAATAATGCCAATTCATCCCGTGTTCCGATTTGGTATGGGTTTGCGGATGTGCCCGCCCCCGCCCATTCGACCGTTTCATCCACGTCGTCCGCACGCACGGGCGCGGAATTGGACGGTGTCCACGCAATCATTACCATTGCCAATGCGGCGATACATACCGCGGTTAAAAGCTTTTTCATGTTAAAGTGATTCCTCCCCCGATGAATTTGACATTATTCGGTTGCAAACGATAGGCAGGTTGCTGTTTTTTGTTCGCAATTCATCAATCATTTTGCGTTCCAATTCGGGTGAACGCAGACGAAAACGGTACCGTAGGGTGAAGAGACTGCCCATTTTGGTTGTGCTGGTTTGTGTTAAAATCACCCCCGTTGCATATGTTTCAAAAATTGGGGCCAATTCAGTGTAATAATCCAGGTCGTCGGGAACGGTGATTTTTAATTCGCGCTCGGCCCCGTCGCTTAAAAAACTCATCGGCACCATCTTTACCAATATAAATGCCACGCAAACAATGACGGTGAAGATAAGGGCGAAATATATGTACCCCGTCCCCGTCGCAATTCCCGCGGCCATGGCCAAGAAAACCGAAGTAATGTCCCACGCATTGCCGGGGATGGAACGGAAACGAACCAAATTAAATGCCCCCGCAATTGCCAAACCCGCACCGATGCCCACGGCCTCGCCATGGATTATCATTACAACGCCCTGGGTGATAATAGGCAGGAGGCAGAACGACACGATGAGACTGCGCGATGCCCTTTCGTTTTTGAATATGTACGAACCCGCAACCAAGAGTCCGCAAAGCAGCGAAATCGCAAAAGCCGCCAGGGTCGACGGAATTGTATAGCCATACGCGAAAACGGACGTGAACATTACCTCTCCTTTGTTTTGGGGCGTTTATTACGCACCCGCGACCTTTTCAAATATTTTTCCGTATTTTGAAAAAGACGTCGGGTAAATGCGGTGTTTTGATAATGCCCGCAACAACCAATTCGGATACCCGTACCCCGTTTTAACCTCCATAATAAATGTTGGTTGGTCAAAATAGTTTACATCAGATTCGTGTGAATGCAAGCCTAAATCATTGCGGCGGCTGCGCAAATTTGTGTCGATGGTTATGCGCAGGGCCGTTTCGACCAACGCCGCATATGAAAATCGGTCGTATCCCACGTAAATTTTAGGATAGCATTTGTGCTTTTGCACAAAAAAATTAATTTCCACGGCCGTTTTGGTGTCGGGCAATGTATCCAATGATGCAGCAGATTCGCGCTTTTTATATACAACGCCCTTGTACTTTCGTTTGATTTCCATATAGGTCTTTTTGACGGTTGGAGTTTCGTCCGCCAAATTTTCATATCCACGGGCCCGCAACTTTTCTTTGAACACGGGTTTTGAAATGGAATGACGAATAATGTCGTCCGTGTCGTTGTCGTAATATACGTTGTGGATGCGTTGATGGTGGTATTTGTCATGAACCAAGTGCGGGATTATATCGGCCATCAAAGAACGATGGGTCACCTCGTCCATCATGTATTTGACCTCGGTTCGTGTGAAAAAATCCTTCATTGCGTCCTATAATACTATTCTTCCGTATTTTCCTCTTGTGATGCATCTTCGCCTGGTTTTGCCTGTTGGTACAATTTGACGACGACCTCTTGGGTTTGTTTTTGGAATTCTTCGATTGCGGTTTTAACACTGTCGATGTCTTCGTTGCCGTCGATGTCTTTTTTCAATTTTTCACATGCGTCTTTTAATGTTGTTTTGTCGCCCTCTTCCAATTTGTCACCGTTGTCGCGCAACAGCTTTTCAATGCCAAAGATTGCGCTGTCGGCCGTATTTTTTGCATCGACCAGTTCTTTGCGTTTTGCATCATCCTCGGCGTGTTGTTCTGCTTCGCGGATTGCCTTGTCAATGTCGTCTTTTGACATGTTTGTTGATGCGGTGATGTTAATGGATTGCGATTTGTTCGTGCCCAAATCCTTTGCCGTTACCGAGACGATACCGTTTGCGTCGATGTCGAACGTGACCTCTATTTGTGGAACGCCGCGAGGTGCGGGCGGGATGTCGGTGAGGGTGAATTTGCCCAACGTTTTGTTGTCGGCGGCAAAGTTACGCTCGCCTTGTAACACGTGGATATCCACGGCAGGTTGGCTGTCGGCGGCTGTGCTGAATGTTTGTGACTTTTTCGTTGGGATTGTTGTGTTTCTTGGGATTAATTGCGTGCAAACACCGCCCAGGGTTTCAATCCCCAATGATAACGGCGTAACGTCCAGCAACAGGACATCCTTGACATCTCCGCCCAGAACCCCTGCCTGTATCGCCGCACCCGCCGCAACACACTCGTCCGGGTTGATGCCTTTGAACGGCTCGATGCCTGTTTTTTTCTTTAATGCCTCGACGACGGCAGGGATACGTGTCGAACCCCCAACCAAGACGACCTTTTTGATGTCGCCGAATTTCAATTTCGCCTCTTTCATTGCGACGTCGACGGATTTCAAAGATTTCGCAATCAGGTCGGATGTCATGTCGTCAAATTTCGCGCGGGTCAGTTCAAATTCCAGGTGCTTTGGCCCGTCGGCGTCGGCGGTAATGTATGCCTCGGAAATTGTGGTCTTGGTCATGCCCGAGAGGTCGATTTTGGCTTTTTCCGCGGCTTGTTTCAAACGTTGCATTGCCATTTTGTCTTTGGACAGGTCAATTCCCGTTTTGGTCTTGAAGTCCTCTACCAACAAATCAATAATCTTTTGGTCGAAATCGTCACCGCCAAGTTTTGTGTCACCATCGGTAGACAGAACCTCGAACACGCCGTCACCCAGTTCCAAGATAGATACGTCAAACGTTCCGCCACCCAGGTCATATACCAAGATTTTCCCGCCGCTCTCGTCTTTGTCCACGCCGTACGCCAATGCGGCCGCGGTTGGTTCGTTTATGATACGCAAAACTTCCAACCCCGCGATTTTACCCGCGTCTTTGGTTGCCTGGCGTTGGCTGTCGTTGTAATATGCGGGCACGGTGATGACCGCTTGGGTTACCTTTGAACCCAGGTATGCCTCGGCATCCGCCTTTAATTTCGACAAAATCATAGCCGAGATTTCTTGCGGAGTATAGTTTTTGCCGCCCATTTTCAATTTCTTGTCGGTACCCATCAAACGTTTGACGGATATGATTGTGTTTTCCGGGTTTGAAACCGCTTGGCGTTTCGCGACCTGGCCCACGATTCTCTCGCCGCCCTTGGTCACCGCAACAACCGACGGGGTTGTCCGTGCGCCTTCGCTGTTTGCGATAATTGTTGCCTCGCCACCTTCCATAACGGCGACACAACTGTTTGTTGTTCCTAAATCAATTCCTATTATTTTACCCATCTTTATCCTCCTTACAATATGTTGTATTTATTTTAACTGGAAACTTTCACTGTGGCGGGTCTTATTACCCTGCCATTCAATGTATAGCCGCGCTGCCACTCCTCTATCACCATGTCGGGCTTTACACCTTTGCGTGTTTCAACCGCAACGGCATTGTGCATACGCGGGTCGAACGACACGTCGGTTGTGTCGATGACCTCTACCCCAAAAGATATCAAGGCCGCGCCGAACTTTCGTATTAATATTTCTATGCCTTGGCGGTCGTGTTCTGTTTCTACTGTTTTCAATGCCTCGCCCAACGCATCCATCAGGGGCAGAATCTGGACAATAACCGTCTCGCGCCCGTCGGCGTATGCTTTTTGTGAAACCTCGGCATTGCGCTTGCGAAAGTTATCCAATTCGGCCTTGTGATACTTGGCCAGGTTCAAATTGTCCTCGGCCGCCTTTTTCGCCATTTCCAATTCCAGTTCCAACGCGGAAATGTCATTCGTGACCTGGGTTTGTTCGTTTTCGTGGTTTGCCAACATTATCCTCCCCTAACAAAATGTGATATCAAATATCCGCCATTTTGTCAAGCCATCAATCGCGATGGGGTGTTTACAGGATAACTTGCCACACAAAAATAGCCAACAAAACGCCCCCAAGTATCATTATGCCCTTGATTAATGTTGTTCTTTCAAATCTGTAACTCATAACTTTATATTACCCCCAAAGTCCGTTTATTTGCAAATGAAATGTTATGGTCGAACGACCCATGTGTTGTCGTTGAAACTTGAACCGCCGCCTGGCTGTCTTTCCAATCCGTTGCCTATTGCGCTGTTTGCGAATAGGCCTGTGCCCAATGCCTGGATACGAATGGTGATTGTGTCAAAGTGTGATGCACCCGTCATAGTTGCGTATGACATCAACAGGTTATTTATCGAAATAACCAACAGCCCCGTATAGTGATGCGTTCCGACAAACAAGAATTGGTTGAAACCAGAATCGCCAGGCACACGGTCAAACGTTTGTTCGTTTTGACCGCCGTTACGGGAAACGATGATACGGTAACTGGTTGCCCCCGCTATTGGTGCGAATGTGATTGGGTCACCCCATGGGTCGGTTGGTAATGTCAATACTGGTGCGGCCAATGTGAATGGCACAACAGGGGTTGTAAACGTCAATGTCGCGGGGGCCGAATTCATAAAGTTAACGTTTGTTGTCGTCGCAACCACCGTGACGGTGAATACTGTGTCTAATGCCAGGCCAGGAACCATAAACACATCAACACGTCCCAATGTGTGAGTTGTTGGTGCGCCGCCCGCGGGCGTTACGGTTACAACAAAACCATTGTTTTGTGCCGCGGTTGCGTTTGTTGGAAAAGTCCAGTTCAAAACCCCCGCGGTGAATGCAAGGTTGCCCGGGGCATTAATCACCGTGCGTTGAATATGTGTGACGGTCGTACTGTGCCCCGACATGCGGTGTATGTTTGTTCCGTCAATTCTGTCCAATACCCTGATACGGATTTGATTGTTCCCCTGGGCAAATGTACCTGGGATATCACCCGTATTAATTGTGTTTTGTGTTGTTGTCATGCGGCTGTGCTGGGTTTGGATACCGCCGACAAAAATTTCAAATGTTGCACCCGGGATTGCCGCCCAACTTAATGTTGATGTTCCGTCACCCTGGGCGACCAATGTAACAACTGGGGTCGTGGTGAGGGACACGACAATAGGCAAAGTGTTGCCGACACCGTTTACCGAACCCGCGGGGCCCGTTGCGGTGACCACGACATTATTTGTGCCCGCGGCAAATATAAAGAAGTTCGACAATGGCACACGACGGTATTCGCCGTAAACCGCGGGAACCCATTGCGATGCACTTTGCAATACGTTGTTAACGCGAACTTGGTACCCCGTTGCCCCCTCTATATGTTCCCATACAATGAAATTACCAACGGCGGAAATTGATGGCGCGTCCAATGCGATTCCCGTTGTAATGTTGATGTTGAACGCACCGAAACCCGCCGGGACAACAACGGTCACAACGTTTCCATCTACCGTACCAACGTTTGATTGCACGGTGTGCCCCGCGGGAACATCTGTTAATGTAATTTCTATTTCTTCCCCGACAACGGATTGTCCGTTAACACGTGCGGGCACGACATTATATGTAACATCGGTTGGTACGTTAATGTTCACGGTACGCATTTCGATAAATTCACCAACCAAGAACTCGACGGTGACGGTACCCGTTCCCTCTGGGATTTGGAAACGTGCCCATTCCGCACGCAAATCATGGGGTTGTTGTCCGTTAACCGTAACATTATCAATTTGATATTGACCAACGTATTCTTCACGGATACTGAACTCCATGTCTATCGTTGTTCCGACATAAATCTCTGGTGCCGCCGTGTACCCCGTTGCGGTTTCCGTTAATGTCAACGGCCCTGGGTCTTGCCACCCGCCGCCTGCATTAACTACCTGGGCCAATTCGACTTGATGCGGAACAATCAAAACGATTGCACGCCCCACACGGTCACGCCCCCCGTCATCTTCGCGGGTGTTGAACAAACACCCCGACAACGGTAATGCCACGGCCACGCACACCAACACGGCCACCATCATTTTTGTAAATTTTTTCATGATGATAGTCTACCCTGATTTTAATTATTTAGGCAAGAGAATTCTCCCACCGCAATCGGCAAATCTCTTGTTTTATTATACGGGATGATATATAATAATTATTATGAGTAAAAACAAATACAAAAATGAAAACACCGATGTCGAAGAGGTAATAATCGAGGCCGAAGATATCGAAACCGCGGACGAAACGACCGAGCCCGAAGTCGAGGTCGAAATAATAATCACGGACAAACCCGCGGAAACGGTGGAAACGCCCGCGGACGATAACATCGTCGAAATCGATTTGGAATCGGTGAACATCGACGGCATTGACCAGGTTTGCATGCCCGGGGTCGAAACTGGCAAAGAATTGGTTGTCGCCGAACACACATTGGACAGTAACCTGCCCGCCCTTTACGAAGAAGACGAAATTTCATCGGCGGGATGGAAAAAACGGGTTGTGGTGGTAACGGGGGCCAGTGGCGGCATAGGCGAAAGAACCGCCCAGATTTTCAGCCTCTATGCGGACATCGTATATAACCTGAGTCGTACTCGCCAAGAAGACGAGAGCATTAACTTTATCAAATGCGACGTGTCAAAACCCGAGGAACTGCGCGCCGCCATCACCAAAATTTACGAAAAAGAAGGTCAAATCGACGTCTTGGTCAACAACGCGGGCGTCGGGTTTTCGGGAACGGCCGAGGGCGCAACACCCGAAGACATCGACTACATCTTCCGCGTTAACTTTATGGGAATGGCAAATGCCTGTGCGTGTGTAATTCCATACATGCGTAACCAGGGGCGCGGTCGAATAATAAATGTGGCCAGCATGGCTGGGATTTTCCCCCTGCCCTATCAATCCCTGTATTCCGCGTCAAAGGCCGCGATAATTTCATACACCAACGCAATGCGGTCAGAAGTTGCCGAGTTCAAAATAAAGGTCAGCGCGGTATTGTTCAACGAAATCAAAACGAACTTTTCCGACCACCGCATCCGCAACAAAAACGACGACAAGGCATACAAATACCGTTTAGCAAAATCGGTTGCCAAATACGAATTCAACGAACAAATCGGTGCCGACCCAATGGTAATCGCGCGCCGTATATTCAAACTTTCAAATCAAAAGAACCCACGCCCAATGATAATCTTTGGTGGGAAAAACAAAATGCGCCGATTCTTTGCGCGTTTCATGTCAACCGCATCCATCAATCGCAAGATGATGAAGAAATACTGATTGCCCGCACAATAACATCCGCACATTTAACGACCAACGCGTCGATAGTTTTTGGGACGACATAATGCAAACTGGGCTGGTAAATCACTAACGGCACGCCAATTGCAATGACGGGCGCACCCAGGAACTCGGCATCCAATCTCTGGTTATCCCGTCCGACACCGCTGCCTGGGCTTATCCCCGTTGACGTTAATTGAAAGTTATTTCCCAACCGCGATTTCTCGTGACAGCATAAACTGTCTACTATGATAATATGGCTGGGCCGTACCGCCCGCGCGATTGCGTGGATTGCGGTTGTTGAATCTATGCCCGTAACCCCGCTGACCCCTGGGGCGAATACCGCGACCCTGTTATCTGTGTCGACCATCTTCACGACCTGGGGCCCCAATGAATCCGCGACAAATCGACTGTTCCCCAATCCTACTATTAACAATTTTTCTGCTGGGCCGCCCATAAACTCTTTAATTGTCTGACCCAAAATTTGCACTACCTCATCACTAATTTCTAATTTACTAATCTCTATGTTGCAATACGTTCCACGCGGGCGTCCCATAATCTTTGCCCCACGCGCACTGGTAATATGGGTCAGGTACCGTGTAACATCCCCAACCTCCTCGATGTCCAATGTTACGCCGTCGATACTGTGGTCGATTTCCTCGAAAATCTCGTGCGCCATGTCGGTTATCCTTCTCATGACACTATTGTTCGGCAAAAACCGCTTGCATATCCGTGTGCGCCGTGATATAATCCACACTATGGCAAACATAAAGAGTTCAAAGAAAAGAATCGGCGTCGCGGAATCAAAGCGCGTCCAAAACAAATCGCAAAAGAGCGAAATCAACACCTATGTCAAAAAGTTCAACGCGGCCATAACCGCAAAGGACAAGGCGGGTGTTGCCGAGATGCAGGCAAAATGCACATCATTGCTTGACAAAGCCGCCCAAGACGGCGTTATCCACGCAAACAAAGCCGCCCGCGCAAAGGCAAAAATGGCGAAACAAGCCGCCATGGTTTAGGCCGCGAAACCTGCATTAAGAGCCTGTTTCCACCTTTGGTGAAAAGCAGGCTTTTTCATTTGGTTTCGCTACGCCCGACCCCAAACGCTCGCAAACTTCGTTTGCTCGGGGTCGCCTACAATGTAAAAAGATGAAAAGCGACCGACGAGGGAACAACAACTTTACGCAGCCGAGGACCAGAAAAAGTGGCCTGTCCCAAAAGCTCTTTTACTGTTGGCCAAATGACGGCCCTTTTTCCTCCGCAGGCAAGTAAAGTTAGTTTTCCCTGCAAGGAGGTCGCCACCTATTTGCCTTCTTCTTCCAATGCCTTTGCCAATTGGTCGGGGCAACTGGTCCCGCGCATTTGGCATGGCACACCCTTTAATCGCTTTACAACCTCTGCCGGTGTCATGCCGTCAACCATATTCGCCAAGCCAATTGCGTTCCCCGCACAGCCGCCCAAAAACCGCACATTACGAACCAATCCGTCCGCATCAATTTCGTACTCTATCCCGCGCGCACATACCCCGCGTGTTTGAACTGTTCTTTTCATATTAATGTACCTCCTCGTCTACCAATGTGTTGAATATACTCTCGTAAACATACGCCGCCTTGTCCCGCCATTTTGCGGTGGCCTTTTTCGCCGCATTCCGCGTCGGAACCTTCATACGAATTTCCAACAGGTTATCCGCGACCTGGTTCTCCTTTATACGGAACACCGCGGTGTGGGTTCCGTCACTGTTTTTGTAATAATCAATCGTGTATTCCTGACTTCGCTTGAAACGGTTGCGGTTGCCCTTTGCATATGCGGTGATATCCTCGCGCACACTTGCGGGAATTTTTGTATAAAAATGCGCCAAACACCGCTTGCCCGTATCGGTCAGGTAAAACAAACTGTCGGTGCCATGATTGGTGCGGTGGATAAACCGTGCCTCGCCCAACAAAAACAACGACTCTTTGAAATCCATGTACGTCAGCCAATTTGGATTGCACGAAATAATCTCGGCCAGACTGTGGTCGGTTAACGGGAACTCCATCTTTTCAAAGATAAAGAGCAAAATCAGCTTCTTGCCCATATCATCGGGGGTATAGTCCGGCAGATTTTTTTCCATCACTTTCCTCCCGCCAATATTTCGCGCTGGCGTTCTAACTCTAATAACTTATCCTCTTCTTCTTTGACCTTTTGACGGGGTGCCTTGTTTGTAAAACCTGGGTTAGACAACATCTTGCGGCAACGTTCAATCTCCATATCGATATGCGCAATCTGCTTTTCGACCTTGGCGCACCGCGCATCCTCGTCAACCACCAGGTGGATTTTTGAAATCTTGGTCGTTATCGTCGGCTCGGCAACTGGCCTCCATTCGATTTTAACGCCCGACAACTTTTCAACCAACCCGTTTTCCGCCGCAAACGCCCAATCAACGGCAACGGCCGTAACGTCATCCGACTTATTCGTGCGCAGGGTCTCAACAACCTCGATAACACTATCAAACTCGCGCTTTTCACGGGCAAAGTTAAATTCGGAAACTGGCCACGCCTCGAACGCAATCGTCTCACCCATTTTCAAGACATTGCAATAAATCTCCTCGGTAACATAAGGCATCAACGGATTCATCAGTTTCAGGAAATTCACCAACACATGCCGAAACACCGCCAAGCTCTGCCGTTTATTCCCCGAAACCTTTACCGTTTCCAAATACCAATCGCAAAAATCGTTCCAGAAAAAAGACTGTAACTCGTTCGCCGCAACACCGAAATCAAACTTCTCGTGCTTTTTGGTCGTGGATTTGATAATCGCATTCAACTTTGTCAAAATCCACTTGTCGGCATGGCACAATGCCTTTGGGTTAATCTCGTCATCAATTCCATCGGCCGCCATCACGTTGAAAAACTTTACCGCGTTCCAAATCTTGTTAATGAAATTACGCGCCAAAACCGCCTTTTCGATACTGTACCGCGGGTCACGGTCAAGCTTCGTCCCGACAATCAAACTGAACCGCATAACGTCGGCACCGTACTCCTCGATAACCTCTAACGGGTCAATCCCATTGCCCAACGATTTCGACATCTTTCGACCAATTTTGTCACGAACCAACCCATGCATCAACACGGTATGAAAAGGCAGCTGCCCCGTGTGTTCAATCCCCGAAAACACCATACGAATAACCCAAAAGAAAATAATCTCATACGCGGTAACCAACGTATCGGTCGGGTAAAAGTACTTGAAATCTGGGCTGTCCGTCTTGTCTGGCCATCCCAATGTCGAAAACGGCCAAAGCGCGGACGAAAACCAGGTATCCAGTTTATCATCCACCCCATCAATCGGAATCTTGTGCCCCGACAACAACTGGCGCGAAATACACCAATCCCGAATATTGTTCAACCAATGCAAGTAAACCTTCTCGAACTTTTTCGGAACAATCATTAACCCATTGTTCAGAGCCTCTATCGCGGGCTTTGCCAATTCTTTCATTTTGACAAACCATTGCAACGATACAAAAGGCTCTATCTCGACATGACAACGATAACACACTCCAACGTTACTGGTGTGCTTCTTCTCCGAAACCAAAAAACCTTCGTCCTTTAACTTCTTTGCAACCGCCTTACGGGCCTCGGCAACCGTCATCCCCGCAAACTCACCAACACGCTCGCCAAACATTTTGCCATCCATGCCAATTACCTTTACTGGTGTGATGTTATATTTGGTCGTGAACTCGTGGCTCTGGGTGCTGTGGGCTGTCATTTGGACGGCACCCGTACCGAACTTCATCTCGGCGGTTTCATCGGCAATTATTGGAATCTCTATATTAATGAATGGAATGGTCGCCATCTTTCCAACTAACTTTGCATACCGCTTGTCCCGTGGATTGACGGCAACGGCGGCGGCACTGAAAATCGCTTCGGGTCGCACGGTGGCAATGTCGATGTTCCCGAATCGAATGGTAAACAGGGTCTGACTCCGCGCCTCGTGTTCAACCTCGGCGTCACTGACGGCCGTACCACACGTCGTACAGTAATTTATCATCCGCTCGCCCTGGTATATCAACCCCTTGGCATAAAGGTTATGGAACACGGTATTAACCGCCAACGTCGTCTGGTCATCCATGGTAAACCCAAAACGTGACCAATCACAAGAAAGCCCCAGCCGCTTCATCTGGGTTTTAATTTCGGCGGTGTAATGAACATACCACTTGTTGATATGCACCATAAACTCCTCGGGCGATAAATCCCGCTTGTCAATCCCCTGCTTTTTCAATTCCTCGGCAACCTTGACCTCGGTCGCGATGGCGGCATGGTCGGCCCCGGGCAACATCAACGCCTCGAACCCTTGCATCCGTTTGAATCGGATGATTGCGTCCTGGATAGTATAGGTCAGTGCGTGCCCCACGTGCAAACGCGCCGTAATGTTCGGCGGAGGCATGATAATCGTATATGGTTTTTTGTCGGGGTTGACGACGGCGCGGAACATCGCGTTATCAATCCATTTTGCGTTGTGTTCGGCCTCGGCCCGTTTGAAATCAAAATTCTTGTCCATTATGGGCTATTATAACACAGTTCGCAACGCGAACAATATATTAAATAAACATAATGTTACAACGAGCAAAGCGAGTTATAACAGGGCAACGATAATTACACAAGCAAAGGCAACAATTCCCGACACAATCTTTATGCCCAACATCAAATTGTCACGTTTCCCCGCAATCAACCGCGCGCACCAAAAAACAACAACGGCACACAACAGGATAATGCCCAATACAATTTCAAATGTACTCATGCTAACTCTTTTACCTCTGCATTGCGGTTGAATGACTCTTCTAACGCATTCATTCTATCCGCAATGGGACTAACGTACCTGCGGTTAAATGACTCTTGCTGGGAATAATGCACGTCTTCCCTGCCCTCTTGCTTGAATAACTCTATCTCTGTTGTGCGCGCATCAAGGAGGCTCCTCGCAACCACAGGCGCACCTGTGCCACATTCTTTCTCCTCGTCCAATCCCGCGATACCGCGCAACTGTCCCGTTGGCATCTGATACATTTTCAAATACCACGCAATCAATTCATCCTGACCATTGACACCCGCAGCCGATGCCGCGGCATCCAACTCTTTCGTTTCAATCATACCCTAATGATACCAAAGATACCGCCCGATGTAAACCCCTCGTGCCTATTGTACCTTTTCCTTTTCTGGGTCGACTTGACCGAACCCTGGCTTTTCGGAATAATGCGGCTGGTGCGGGATGCCTCGCTCCGCCATATACGCCTTGTTTATCGCAATTTCCCTTTGGCGGTCTTCCAATACATTTTGCGCCACTGCCAATGGACTGTTTGCATCGTCTATTACACCGCCCTGATTACGCGATGCCATGGCAATATACTCCTCCAACCTGTCGGTTCGCCAAGAAGTAAATTGTATATACAACCTCTCTGTGTCTTGAATGCCCGCCATGCCTGCTGTGTTTTGGTGTCTGTCGCTCATGAACATTCTCCTTTTACTCGCCGTACAATCTCTCGACTTCTTCGCGGGTGATAATCACATCACGGGCCTTTGACCCGTTGCTGGCCGCAACATATCCCATGGACGTCATCGTGTCGATGATTTTCCCCGCACGACTGAACCCCAGTTGAAATTGCCGTTGGATATTGGAAATAGACACGGTGCGTTGCATGTTATCGTCACGCACAATCCATTTTAATATAGGCAGGAACGCGGGGTCGGATTGCCCCGCCGCGCGCAACTTGGATTCATCACCGAATGTAATGCCCGCATCGTTGTTGTTGACGGGCGGCCCATTTTTGATAATGTCTTCGATGGCCGTGTCAAACTCGGCCTCGTTATTATCGCGAATGTAACACATCACGCGACGCGCCTCGTCGTTTTCGATAAACGCACCTTGGACACGGGTGGCCCGACCCTCTTTCATAAACAACATGTCACCGCGGCCAACCAACTTCTCGGCCCCGCCGCCATCCATGATGGTTTTACTGTCATGCATACTGCCGACCTTGAACGCGATACGGGACGGAAAGTTCGCCTTGATAACACCCGTAATAACATCGGTGGACGGCCGTTGGGTGGCCAAGATAATGTGAATACCACACGCACGTGCCAACGCCGCCAAAGACTTGATTGCCTCTTCGACGTCTTTCTTGCCGCGGGCGAACAAATCGGCCGCCTCGTCAATAACCATCAATATGTACGGCATACGTTCCAACGTGCCCGATTGATAGGCCGGCAGGCTCTGGTACATGATGATATTGTTCACGTTGTTTTGTTCCAATAACTCGTAACGGCGGCGCATCTCGTCGGCCATCCAATTCAACGCGTTGATGGTGTGCGCAACCTCGGACAGGGCCTTTGGCACCAACATATGCGGAATGTCATTGTACATGTTTAACTCGACACGTTTCATGTCGACCAACAGCAACTTGACGTCATCGGGATGCGCGCGGAATACAAGGGACGTCAAAATGGTGTTCAGCATAACCGACTTACCCGAACCGGTCGAACCGGCAATCAACAGGTGCGGCATCGTTGCCAAATCGGTCACAATCATTTCGTCGTTAATGTTTTTACCAATACAACATGCCAGGGGCGATTTGTGATTCATAAATTCCTGGGATTTCAACAGGTCTTTTATCGACACCATTCCGACCTTTGCGTTCGGAACCTCGACCCCTATCGCGTTCTTTCCCTCGATGGTTGTTTCGATACGGATGTTCTGACTGCCTAATACGTAACCCAGGTCCTGTTCCAATCGCGTAACATCCGCAACACGTGTTCCCGTCGCCAACTGGATTTCATAACGGGTAATCGCGGGCGCAACGATGTAATTCATGACCTTTGCATTGACCTCGAACTCTTTTAATTTATTGTTCAAAAGTTCCTGCTTTGCAATCGCCTCGCTCTCGTCTGGGTGGCCACTTGACTCTGTCCTCACCAAATCAATCGGAGGCTTGTTATAACGCGCGCGCTTGTACGCCTTTTGACGTTTGGCCGATGATGTATCAATCTCTAACTGGGCCCCGCGTCCCGCCATCTCGAACGAACTGCCTCGGTCAATGATGCTGATTGGTGGCGGCGGTGGGGGTGGCGGTGTGTTATCCGAAAAGTCTGGCCGTGGTGTATTTGGATAAGATGTGAACGGCGGAGGCGTATATGCGGGTGTCTGCGGCGGTGTATATGGTTGCGGTTGTGAAAACAATCCCGTCGGCGGTTGGTATGGCTGTGGTTGAACATATGGCTCGGGCGTGAACAGCGGCGATTGCGCGGCCGCGGTTTCGTGTGCCTTTGTTGAACTTAACATCGGCTTGTAATTCGGCCCCAAATCGTAATACAGGGGCGACAACCCATTTGCCGCGGCTCCCTGTGCCCCGTTCATTTGTGCCAACCCATTGTTATACGCATTCGCGGCATTGGTCGACCATTGGTTAATTTGGTCGATTGAATCACGCGGTGGCAACTCTGCCATTGTCAATGGTTGGTCATATTCCGTCACCGCGTTACCGCCCTTGCGTCGCGTGTCGGTATCGGGGATTAATCCCAACAAACTCTTGTTGCGGTCGTGCTGGCGGCGGGATTGCTTTTCAATCAATTCTTGGTACGTTGCCTCTAACCGTGCATCCAACGTTCCCTCTTTGGTTTGGGCGACATGCATCACCTCGAACTCTTCGACAATTTTCGGCAACTTCTTTATCACTTTGTTCTCGCCGACACTGGTAACTATATAGGTCGTCAGGAACGCCGCAACGATAACAAATTTTACGCCCAGGACAATTAACGACCCCTCTAAAAAAAACACAGCATGCATAATGTACGCGGGAATTCCGAACACCAATCCCCCAGGGGTTTGTGTTCCCCATTTACCCGCCAAATACTCGCCAAAGTATTGCTCGCCCAAATTCGTATGTGTAAAGGCAATGTGCATGGCGGTGAACACGCAAAATATCAACATGCCACTTAATGCGACGTAACGTTTGTTCAACCTAAACTTCTTGCGCTTGTGCAATGCCAAGCCGATGAAAAACGCGGCCTTTGCCAATGCGAATGCGTACACACCAAACACGGCGAAAAAGAACACGGAAACAAAAAATCCGGGCAACGCGACCATCATCAACAAAATAACTATGGCCGCGACCATGACGATTATCCCTGCCCTGTTTGGCTTTGCGGCCCGACCGCGCGCCCGATAAATTGGTTGTTCCAACATAGTTAAAGCATACACCTCATCACGATTATAGACAAATGATTATAGTTGTCTTTTCCATCATAAAGAGTATACTAGTGAGATGGAAAATGTAATAAAAACGTACCCTTGTGGTCTGCGCCTGATTGTGCGCAACATGCCAAATTTCAAGAGTGTCAGCACCAATGTCTACCTCTGTGCGGGCAGTCGTGACGAGGAAATCAACGAACACGGCCTGGCACACTTTGTTGAACATATGTTGTTCAAAGGAACCAAAACCCGCACGGCCGAGGAAATCGCCGAGACCCTGGACGGCCTGGGTATCGACGTGAATGCCTTTACGTCAAAGGACGCGACGTGTTATTGGACACGCGGCCTGCGTTCAAACATGGACGTGTGTGCGGATATCCTGTCGGACATGTATTTCAACAATAAATTCAGCGACGAGGATTTTTTCAAAGAAGCCGAGGTCATCGTCCAGGAAATCATCATGCACGAAGACGACCCGCGCAGCTCCATGTTCGACCTGGCGCGCGAAACGTTTTACGCGGGCACCCCGTTGGGCCATGACATCGCGGGCACGACCGAGGACATTCGGCGTTACAAACCGGACGACGTCCGTAACTTTATCAAAAAGCACTATGTCGCGCCAAAGACAATTATCTCGTACGCGGGCGACATTACCGTAGGCGAGGCCGAGGCATTGGTCGAAAAATACTTTCTGCCCCACTTTTCCGGGACGGCCAAACCACGGATAAAGGACACGTCGACCGACCTTATCCTGCGCCCTAAACAATCGGCGGTGACAAAGGTCAAGGATATTGAACAACACAACGTCACCATCTTTTGGCCGACGACCAACAACGTGCACGACGACCGATATGCGTGGGCGTATATTTACGAAATTCTGGGCGGAGGGATGAGCAGCCGTTTGTTCCTCTCGGTGCGCGAGAAGTTGGGTCTGGTATACACCATTTCGGGTGGGGTGTCGATGGCCGACATCGGCGGGTATTTTTACGTATGGTTTTCATGTACGCCCGACAACACGGAAAAGGTATTAAAGACAATTGCCAGCGAAATTGAACGGTTCAAAACCGAGGGGCCAACAGCCGAAGAAATGGAAAAGGTTCGCAATCAAAGAATGGCCAGCGAGATGTTCAGCGCGGAGAATGTGACAAGTACCAATGGGCGCAACGTAGGCAGCCTGGCCGAATTCAACCACATCAAAACGCCCGAGGAATATTTGGCGTGTATCAATGCGGTGACGGTGGCGGATGTCAATCGCGTGGCGAATGAATTTTTGAACTATGACAACATCGTCGTGGCCTCGGTGGGCCGTACCTTTGACGTCAAACCCCTCAAAATTCTTAAATAATTAAACAAAGGCCGAATAACTGGTAACGCCGCCTTGCAGGGAAAACTAACTTTCCTTGCCTGCGGAGGAAAAAGGACCGCCAAGAAGCAAACAATAAAAGGCGGCTTGCGTGGCAGGCCACTTTTTCTGGTCCTCGGCTACGTAAAGTTGTTGTTCCCTCGGCGGCTCTTCCCCATCCGTTATGTGCAATACACATAAACATACCCCAATGGGTAATTTTTACCCATACTGACACAGACATGTAAATAGGAGCTACATTGCAATCATGAACGAACTAGACCAATACACCGAAGACCTGCACGAATTTTCACAAGCCATGGCTCGTATAGAAAAAATCGCCGATTCACTCGGCATAACTCTTAAATCGCTATGTGTCGATTTCACCTCCGCCCGCTTCATGGTTGACTATCTCTATGGTTACATCGACTGTATGCTGGCGAATAACTTACGGCCGCCGAGGGAACAACAACTTTACGTAGCCGAGGACCAGAGAAAATGACCTACCCATTTATTAAACTTTGACCACCACGATACATGGTGGTCTTTTCTCCTCCGCAGGCAAGGAAAGTTAGTTTTCCCTGCAAGGCGGCCCTCAAGAAAAAAAACTTGTCTTTTTTTGTCAGTAACCCCCTTGCACAAAAAAATCCCCATGTTACCTTGGGGGTACAAAGGAGGTTCTATGACCAACCAAACACATTCCTCCACAAATGAAACACACACGGAAACCATCACAAACGAAACAATCATCCCCCGCGACGCCTTTGCATTCCAACGTGAATTCTTTGATGTAACCGCCGACCTGCCCCCCGAACTATTCAAAGCCGTCATCACCGCCCTATGTAACTATGCACTCAACGGGGAACTCTCGGGCACCGAAACCGCTGAAACAAACTACATAATCGAACCACTACTGGAAAATATCGATGCCCGCATCAAACGCTATGACCAATGTGTCGAAAACGGAAAAAAAGGCAAAGAGTTCGGATATCTCGGTGCCGCATTCGGACACCTCGGCGCGGAATTCGGAAAACTCGGCGGCCGCCCTCGAAAAACCCCCCCCAACGAAAATTACAAAAGCAATAACCCCCCCCAGGGCTTCGCCTTCGGGCCAAACGCTCGTCCTGCGGACTCGGCCCGAACTATTACGGATGATTATACTGAAAATTCTCACGAGAACGACCACTCAATCTACACCCTCTCCCAAACGGAACAGGTAAACACCGCCCACGACTGGGATGACGACATGCAAATCGAACTTGCTGTCCGAAAACTCCTATTCGGCCACACCGTACCTACCTACATCGTAAAAAATGGCCGCCTAATCAAAACCCGCTACTATCCGCCGAACTTCCGACTACTCCATCATTACTTTAACGGCACGCTAGACCTAAATCCTTATGAAAAACAAACCACGGCATAATGGAAACGGCTATACTTGTAATTCCCTGCAAGGCGGCCGTCCTACCCTATCACCGCCGACACCGATTGCACCGAGAGGCCGCGGGTTAGGAAATCGTCCAGGATTTGGGGCAATATCGCAACCTCGGACGGGGAAATTTTGATGATGTCCCCCGCCATCACCGCTTGCCATTGTTCGATGGTGCGCGACCACATTATCGTCGTGTACCCCATGGACTCGGCCGTGCGCAACGTGCCCCGCGTGTATGACCCATTCGGCGGCGTGAACAACGTCGTGCGCGCACCCAAAATGCCATACAAAATCGTGTGCGTGTCGCCGATGTTTGCTCCTGCGTTGCCTATTTCATTGTGAACGGCAATTTGGCGCACCATGTTCATATTGCGCAGGGCGAACGCATCATTAACAAAAAACGTCGCCGCCGCCCCGCGTTCGGCAAGGGTATTCATCAGGGATTCGATTTGCGCCCCCCCACCGTCCACAACAACCATCATTGCAACGGCATTGCGATCGCGGTGGCCGTTGCGCATCGGCGCGGACACGGTCAAAAACACGCCCGACAAATCGGCCGAGAACACAACCACCGCCAACCCAACCAGCACAAAAGCAATACAGGAATTAGCAATTACGGACACACGTTTCATGTCACATTATATGTTTGGTGTTATTGCAAAATTGCCTTGATGCGGCGGATTCCCGCGGCGACCGATTCTTCCTTGATAATTTTGAAGGTTCCCAATTCGGTCGTGTTGTCCACGTGCGGCCCGCCACAGAGCTCGTGGCTGTAATCCCCCATTCGGTACACCTTGACCATTTCGCCGTATTTGTCGCCAAACACGCCGATTGCGCCACTCTGTTTGGCTTCCTCGTATTTCATTAATTCAAATGATATGGGCAGTTTTTGCGATATCGCGTCGTTGACCATGTCTTCGATTACGCGCAGTTCGTCGGGCATCATTTTGTGGTCCAGGTTAAAATCAAAGCGCAGGCGTTCGGGCGTGATGTTGCTGCCCTTTTGATTTACGTGATTACCATACACGCGGCGCAGGGATTCAAGGAGGAGGTGGGCCGCAGTGTGCAGTTTAACCGTCTCGCCCGATGTGTCGGCCAGACCGCCTTTGAACGCGCCGACGTTGGCCGTTTTGGATGCCGCCGCGTGTTTTTCCCGCGCGGCCGCGTATTCGTCCATGTTTATGGTCAGGCCGCGCTCGGTCGCCAGTTCGGTGGTCAGTTCGATTGGAAAGCCGTATGTTTCGTACAGGCGGAATGCGGTCTTGCCCGGCATTTCGGTTGTTTTGATGTGGGTCACGACCTTGTCGAATTCGCGCAGACCCTGTTGCAGGGTTTTGTCGAACTTGCCGACTTCCTCCATAAACACGCGCACAATCATTTCGCGGTTGGTTCGTAACTCGGGATATGATTCGCCCAACGTTCCCATGAACGAGTCAATCAGGCCCGCATAGATGTCGTTCGGGCAGCCCAGTTTATGTGCCATTCGCACGGCGCGGCGCATCAGGCGGCGCAGAACATAGCCCCCCCCCGTGTTACACGGGGTTACACCGTCCGAGATGATTATCATTGCGGCGCGGACGTGTTCGGCAACAACGCGGACGGCGTTCATGTCGATTTCATTCGTTGCGGTGTCTTTGATTAGTTTGATTGCGGGGACAAAGAGTTCGGTGTCGTATACGCTCTTTTTACCTTGTGACAGGCACAGGAGGCGTTCAAGGCCCATGCCCGTGTCTACGTTTTGTTGTTTGGCGGGGACGGCGCGCTCGCCCGCGTTGTGGATTACATATTGCATGTAAACATCGTTGCCGATTTCCACAAATCGTCCGCACGAGCATGACGGGTTGCAATCGGGGCCGCATGCGCCGGGTTTTAGTTCCATGAACATTTCGCTGTCGGGGCCGCATGGACCGGTTCCAGATGGCAGTTGCCACCAGTTTTCGGATTTAGGCAGGAAGAATATACGTTCGGAGGGGATGCCCATGTCAAGCCAGAACCGTTCGCATTCGATGTCGCGTGGTGCGATGTCGTCGCCCTCGAAACATGTGACATAGATACGTTCGGGGTCGATACCCAGGTATTTTTTGTCGGTGAGGAATTCATAACTCCATGCGGTTTTTTCGCGTTTGAAGTAATCACCCAGCGACCAGTTCCCCATCATTTCAAAAAATGTGAGGTGGGTTGCGTCTCCGACCTCTTCTATGTCACCCGTTCGGATGCATTTTTGCACGTTGGCCAGGCGGACGCCCGCGGGGTGTGCCTCGCCCATTAAATATGGTACCAGGGGGTGCATGCCGCTGTTTATAAATAGGACACTGGCATCGTTTTCGGGCACCACAGATGCCGAAGGGATTATTGCGTGTCCGCGTTCGCGGTAAAAGTCCAGCCACATGTCGCGCAGTTGTTTATAGTTGAGTTTTTTCATAGTGGAATTATAGCATAAAGGCGGTTGGTTGGTGTAACTAAAATTATTGTGCTTTTTCGGTTTCGGCCTCTGTGCGGTGGGCCAAGAGTGCCTTTGCGACTTTTATTTGCGTCGCGCTTGTTTCTGTGGGGCCGCCGCACCACAAATCCGACTTTGTAAAGTCTTCTAGCAATTCATTTGACCATGGTGTCATTGTTTGCAGTAATTGTGCTTCCTCGTCGTCGTGTTGTGGTATGCCGTTTGTATCCATAATCGATTAGCTCCTTTAATATTAATCCGTGCCTTGGGCGCCAGCGCCCGCGAAGGAGCTGGGCGGGGCGAAGTCGCTGACGTTTTCGACGTATTGTTCGACCAGGGTTGGTGGGGCCACGAATGGTTTTTCATTTGGGTCATAGGCCACGGTTTCTTTGAAGCCATCGCCGTATGGTGAGGCGGTGTTAGGTGCGTTTGAAACATCGACCAATTCGCCGAAGTCAAAATCATCGCCGCCGAAATCGTCGGTTGCGCCAAAGTCAAAGTCGTCCGTTACCGCGTCGGCGGGCGGCGCAACAGAAGCGGGTGCGGATGGTGCGGCGGTTGCGGATGTGTATGTAGCCACAGGGGTGCCGACGTCGGACATAGTTGCCAATTCGCCGAAGTCAAAATCATCGGCGGGGGCGGCAGGCATGAGGTTTTGAGGGGGTGGCGGCAATGGGACAGGCGCAGGTGCCGCGGGCATTGGTGCAGGCGCGGGCGCAGGAATCGGTGCGGCGGCAGGCACGGGAGCAGGTGCAGGGGTTGGCGCGGGTTGTTCGGCCGTGGGTTCGATTGTGCGCGTTGGAGCAACGGCGGTGCCGAATTCTTTCATTGAGTTTACGAGTTCCTCGGACGAGAACATTTCGGCGGCAAGGCGCGCGATGTAGTCGTCGTCACTCTCGCCCGGGAGTTGCAGTGGTGCGCCGAGGTGGGACATGTCCGCGCCCTCGGGGATTTCGTCGCTGTCTTCCTCTTGTGTTTGTGGCGGAGGGAATTGTTCACCCTTTTTAGGGAGTACGGGGATTGGCCCAGTTGCAAGATCAGGCAGGACGAGGGTGTCGCGTTGTTGCTGTTGCGGTGTTGGGGCGGCGCGGCCCGTGCGTGGGCGGGCGATTGGCTCGACATGCATTTCGTGTTTTGAAAAGAGTCGGAGTTTTGTGTCGACAAATTTGTTTTGTGTGTCGAATTGCGGGATGTCCACCGTGATGGTTTGGGTGCCCATGTCCTTTAGTTGCGAGAACAGCGGGATTAAATCCCCCACCCCCGCCCAGACGAAGACGGCATCGAATTGGTTTTCGGACGTTATTCGTAATGCATCGACGACCAGGCGGATGTCAACGACGCTGACCCCGTTTTGGCGTAATCTTTGCAGGCCCGTTGTTTCGATGCGGTGTTCGGCGATAAATTCCTCGAACATGTCTACGCGGTCATCGCCATAACCATAGAATTTGCCGTATACGATGTCTCCGCGCCCCGCGAGGGACGAGAAGATTTCGATGATGTTATCCAAACTGGCCCCCGTGTTATCCAGGTCCACGAACACCGCGATGCGGTCGCCGCGGTTGCGCACAGGGCGGGCCATTGCCACGTTATGGTTTGGGAATGGGCGTTTGTTTTTTTGCCAGTAATTGTCCTCGTCAAATGGGACGGTTTTGGCGGTGCCACGTGCGGTAAGGGGTTTCAGGTCAGCGCGAGTTGTTGGCCGACCCGATACATCGGGAAGGGGTTTTGACGCCGCGATAAATTCCGCGAGTTCGTCGTCCGACATGGACTTGACATCGCGTGTTGCGGATGGTCTGCGGCCTGCGGGTTTGCCCGCATTATTAATGTCGACCTTTTGCGCCATTGTCTTCTCCCCAAGAATATACTTCCAGTATCGCAAGGCGAGGGGCAAGTTGTCAAATGATTATAGTGTGGTAGACTGGCCTTGATTATGAGTGAAATTGTTATTAGAATAGTGTTGTCGGCCGTTGTAGTTCCCATCATCACCATTGTAGTTGTTTGGTGGATGGGGCGCGCGGGCACAAAGAACAACCAGAGAAATGCCGCGACAACGGACAAGTATAACTTTGTCATGGGTATCAAGGCGAGGTATTCGTGGCTGTCGTGCGGGATGGGGATTATGTTTTTGGTTATTTTGGGGTTTGCGTACAATCCTGATAATCCTACGATGATGATTGGCATTGTATTGTTGGCCAGTTTCGCCGCGATATTTATCTTCCTGGCGATATGGATGCGGTATCAAAAAGTTGTTGTGTTTATGAACGACATTACCATGTACCGTATGTTCAGGCGGCCAAAGACCATCGACATTCGCGAGATATACAATATTCATGAACAAAGTACCGAGCATGGTAGTATTTTGGTTTTCCAATGCAAGGATGGTAAGACATTGTTTGCCAGTGGTGCGGTTGCGCCGAATGTTAATATATTGATTGAGCGTATTTTGGAAAATGGGAATTTTGAGTTTGATGAAGGTGACGAGGAAGATGAGGATGAGGATGAGGAAGTCGAGGAGACAGAGGATTCAGATTAATTAAATAAACCGCAGGCCGTGGATTGCGGCGGCGGCAATCATTGCGCCGTTGTCGCCGGTGAGGTCGAGTTTTGGGAACAGGACGGTGACACCGAGTTCGGTGCACATTTTTGTTAGTTCGTTGCGGAGGTAGGTGTTTGCCGATACCCCGCCCCCGACACAAAGAGTTTTGTGTTTGGTTAGGTCAAGGGCGCGGCGGACTTTGTAGAGGATTTGGGCAGTGGCCTCGGCTTGGAAAGATGCCGCGATGTGTGGAATGTTGATGCATTCGTTCCGCATTTTTGCGCGGTTCAGGTAGTTTATGACGGCGGTTTTAAGGCCGCTGTAGGAAAAACCATTGCGATGGTAATTTGGCTTTGCGACAAAGTGGGTGTGGTCCGTTCCCGTGTATTGGGCGGCCATTTTCGATATTTCGGGGCCGCCAGGATATGACAGGCCGAGGACACGAGCGACCTTGTCAAAGGCCTCGCCCACCGCGTCATCGGTGGTTGTTTCGAGGAGTTTGACGTCCGCCCCCGCCGACACATCATATAATGCGGTGTGACCGCCAGACACGACCAATGACAGGTGCGCGGCCAGCGGGATGTTGTTCGAGAGTGGGACGGATGCGATGTGGCCCAAGATATGATGCACGGGATAAAATGGTATATTCAGCGCGTGGGCGAGGGATTCGCCGAACAATCGGCCCAACATAACGGCCCCAGGCAGGCCAGGTTCGGCCGTAGCCGCAATTGCGGTGATATCGGAGAGTTTTATCGCGGAGCACAAGGTTCCCGCAGGGGTTCTTATGCCCGCGGACGCGATGGCCTCGGCCACAACGACGTTAATGACCCGAATATGATTGCGTGATGCGATTTCGGGGACCACGCCGCCGTAGATTTTGTGGATTGGGATTTGGCTGCTGATTACATTTGCCTGTATCTTTCCGTCCGCGGTGACGATGCCCGCGGCGGTTTCGTCGCAAGATGTTTCGATGCCCATTACAATTTTCATTTTGCCCCCTCGGTCGAGTGCAGGAGGTAGGCATCCGAAAAGCCCTTTAGGTCGCCGTCGAGAACGCGTTGAACGTTGCTGGTCTCGTGCCCTGTTCTGTGGTCCTTGACCAGAGTATATGGACAGAGGACGTAGCTGCGGATTTGGCTGCCCCATTCGATTTTCATTTGGACGGGTTGGAGGCTCTTTGCCTTGCGCCTTTCATTTTCGTAATGCAGGAATTCAAGTTTAGATGTCAAGTTCAACATTGCGGTTGCGCGGTTTTGGATTTGGCTGCGCCCGCTTTGGCATGTGACAACCACACCCGTTGGGATGTGGGTTATGCGCACAGCCGATTCGGTTCGGTTGACGTGTTGACCGCCCGCGCCGCTGGCGCGATAGACATCTACGCGCAGGTCCTTGTCTTCGATTACCAAGTTTGTTTTTTCGATGACGGGAACGACCTCTACCGCGCAGAATGATGTGTGGCGGCGAGCGTTAGAGTCGAATGGTGAAATGCGAACCAGGCGGTGTACACCACCCTCGCCCTTTAGGACGCCGTACGCGTTGTGGCCGCGGACGTTGATGGTCGCGCCCTTTATCCCCGCGCCGTCGCCGTCCAGTTTGTCCTCGATTTCGTAATCCAGGTCGGATTGTTCGATAAAGCGGCACAGCATGCGCATTACGATGTCGGCCCAATCCTGGGCCTCGGTCCCGCCTGCGCCCGCCGTGATGTTTATCACGCAATCGTTGGCGTCATATTTTTCGGACAACAGGGTTTTCATGTAAAACGCGGTAAAGTCCGTGCTCATGCGTTTGTATTCGTCGGCCAGTTCCGATTCGGGGAACAGTTTAGCCATTTCGGGGAATTCGGCATGTGCATCAACCAATTTGTGATAGGTTTTTATAAAGTCATCCAAGGCCGTGATTTTTTTGTTACGGGCGATGTCCGACCAATCTTCTTCTTGTAATTTTTGCAGTTGTGAAAGCTCCTCCTCTCTCGCGCGAATCATTGCGGAGAAGTTTTTTAATTTCGATAGGTTGTCGGTGACAATGCGCAGGTCAATCATTATATTAAATTACATGATGAGTCAGTTATCGTCAAGCAAGGTATCGGTATGACGGCAATTTGGATAACTGGTGCAACCCAAGAATTTACCCTGTTGGCCATTTCTGACAACGAGGAAGCCGCCGCAGCTTAAGCATTTTATAGGATTTTCAATAATCGAAGTATCTTTATTGGTGAAGTCGCACGTAGGGAAATTCAAGCAACCCACAAAAAAGTTACCACTCTCATTTCCTTGTCTTATTACCAAACGCCCAGATTTACATTTAGGACAAGTTGGGTTATTTACCATTAGGTTTTCGCCTTTAGGTATTTCCAAGTGGCAGAATGGTTTTATCTCGTGCGCAAAGGCACTGGCATCACGTTCAGGAACAAGCAAAAATACTTGATTCTTTGTTCTTGTTAATGCGACATAAAACAATCTACGCTCTTCCGAATATGGATAATTATCTTCGGCAGGTAACAAAAGTTGCAATATAGGGTCGTCAGATATTTTATTTGGAAAGCCCAAGCGGTCATTTCTCATATTAAGAATGATTACATAATCGGCCTCGAGGCCCTTTGACTTGTGAACAGACAAAAACTTTATTTCGAGATTTTTGTATTTACCATATGCTATTTGCGGGTCATCGTAATTCGTTCGACCCAGCAACAATAATTTTATTTTTTTATTAGCATCGCCCAAGTTGTCGATGTGCTCAAGCAGTTTACCAAGGACGGTTGTGAAATGTTGCTCTTTGTATTTACCCTTGTAAAAATGCAAAGAAACAGGGTTCATACACTTGGGTTGGCCAGACCGCATGATTTTAGGAATTTGATTTGGATTTTTCATGATGAACGCACCAGCAATGTTTATCAATTCTTGGGAGTACCGATAGGTTTGTTCGATTTTTGAAATACTTGTTTCACCCCAATATTCTTGGAACTTTGTGAATAAATTTGAATCGCTGCCCGCGAATCTGAAAATGGACTGCCAGTCATCACCAACACACATAAGATGTGCGGAAGTTTTTTCGATGATTGCGTTTATCAATTTGAATCTGTCCATTCCAATATCTTGGTATTCATCGATGATTATGTATTTGTAAGGATGAGAACCATACTCATGCACAATTTTCGTTGCATTGTTAATCATATCGGTGAAATCAATTGCGTTATTTTCGGCAAGGCGAGATTGATAGTAAAGGTAAACCTTTTCCACTAGGTTTATGAATTGCAAAGTTCTCGTTGAAACAAATGGATTATTAACTCTGTTGTCTTTTTGGAGAAATTTTTCACGTAAAAAATGAAAATGTCTTTCAGCAAAACCATTTGCTTTGAACAATGATGTAAACGTGCAGCACAATTTGATAAATTCCTTGTTGGTACTTTCGGCTTGGATTTCATCAACAAGAGATTTCATGATATCAAAAGAAACAGGCTCTAGGGTCACACCATTGCCCAGAAGAATGTTTTCAAGGTTCACAAGTAATTTGCCATCAGCTTGGTAGTAAGAATATGTTTCAACTAGTCTTGTATCGTTAGCGACGTGGATTTCACGCTTCCAAGCCATGCCCTCGAGATATTTTTGCTCCTCTATCTTACTGAGCCATGGACAACGGTTTTGCTTGTTAATTCCAAAATGCTCGAGGTATATGTCGTAATCAGGTAAAAAGAAATCAGGCTTGTAAACACGCCTGAAATTGTCCGTTGAGGTATCATGTGGATACTGTTTTTCGTATTCGTAATGAACGCCATTCATAAATAAAAAGTTGGCGATAATGAGTTCTTCTAGGCTCTTGACACGTTCGCCTTTTATTGTCTTCTTTTCGCCTGCGGTTATGTTTTGATATTTGCCATTGAGTGTTTCAAAATCGATGTAACGCTCGCTTTCTATCTTATCGCCTAAACAACCGCCATCTTTGATTTCTTGAGGGATGCTGAAATAGCAGCCTACAAATTCAAGAAATGCCTGTAAGTCATTTGGGTGGTTTACTATTTCTTTTGTAAAGTAATCTTCGATATATGTTTCTATATTGTCATCAATATCAATTCTCATTCCTTTGTTATGGGTTTGAATTATATTCAACCCTAGGCTGTGAAATGTTGATGCCTTTATTTCGGAGTTTTGAATTTTATCTACCAAGTCCTTTGCAGAGTTTTTTGTAAACGAGATTAGCAGTATTTCACTTGGCAGGACTCCTTTTTCTAGCAAGTAAGAAACTTTGCCGAAAACAGTTTTTGTTTTCCCGCTTCCTGCCCCTGCGACTACCAGATTACAAAGCTCGTCTATGACGACAGCTTTTCTTTGTTGCTCGTTCAAACCATGTCCATCAATCTTGTCGAAAAAGTCTTTGTATTTTTCAAGTTCTTGTTGGACAAATACTTGGTTGAATTCATTTAGCTTTGTGGCGATGTCAACTTGGGCGACTTTTAGTGTGTAGTATTCGGGATAGCCATAGTAATCGCCTCTTATATCATATTCCTCAACAAGAGTGACCAAGCCCGTAATATGACTTTTTATTTGTTTTCTTTTGGATGCATCAAGATAATACTCGGGATTGCTTGTTATGAATGTAACCTTTGCCTTCATATCGCCTACCAAGGCGCGGTATGTTGGGTCATTTTCAATACTTGCCTTTCGTTTTTCTTCCTTTCGATACAAATGCCGTTTATACAAAAAAATCCCTGCCACTATTATAGGGACAAGGATTATCATTGGTATCAGAATATAAATCATATATAGCAGCCTGCCCTATTTTGTTTCCAATTTAGCTTTGAATTTTTTGTAGTCGGCGATGGCGGCTTCGATTGATTCTTGGGCCAGGACGCTGCAGTGGATTTTTTTAGGTGGGATTGACCCGCCCATTTCGCGGATGACATCGGTGTTTTTGACCAAGAGAGCTTCTTCGATTGTTTTGCCTTTGATAAGGTCACAGGCGATGTCGGTTGAAACGATTGCCGCCACACACCCAAAGGTTTTGAATTTCGCGTCGCGAATAATATCTGTTTTGGTATCGACCAGTAAATACATGCGCATGATGTCACCGCATGTTACATTGCCGACCTCTCCCCGACCGTTTGCGCCCTTTAGGGTTCCTGCGTTCTTTGCGGCGCGGAACCGCTCCATTACGTTATCGCTGTACATTTTTTATTCCTCTCTTTCTCTTAACTGCTCTTTAGGGGGCTCATTGAGCGCAGGCGTTTTACGATTGATTCCAGTTCGCCTACGGTATAGTCTATTTCGTCTTTGGTTGTGCTGCGGCCTATACTGAACCTTATACTGCCGTTATTTAGTTCCGGCATTACACCCATGGCCTCAAGCACGTAACTTCTCTCTAGGGTTCCGGATGAACATGCGCTGCCTGTGCTGACGGCTATGCCCGCCAGGTCAAGCATCATGAGGATGCTCTCGCCCTCTATGCCTTTGAAGCTGAAGTTGACATTACCTGGCAAGCGTTGTGTGCGGTGACCGTTCAGGGTTACGTTTTTGATGCGGGTTTCGATTTGGTTAATCATGTATTCGCGCAGTTGTTTTACGCGGGCGTTGTTTACGCTGCTGTCGCGCATTGCGACCTCTACCGCCGTGCCAAAGCCCACTATTGCGGGTACGTTTTGTGTGCCGCCGCGGCGATTGCGTTCTTGGTGACCGCCGTGGAGGAGTTTATCGACCTGGAGCCCGTTGCGCACGTACAATGCGCCGATGCCCTTTGGGCCGTAGAGTTTGTGGCTGCTTAATGACAGTGCGTCAATGGACATTTCCTTTACATTGATGTACACCGAGCCGATGGCCTGGGTTGCGTCGGTGTGAAATGGCACGCCCCGTTGTTCGCAAATTTGCGAAATGGTGTTTATGTATTGGACGGTGCCGACCTCGTTATTCGCGGTCATGACCGAAACGAGGGCGCATGGTTTCGAGAGTTTGTGTATCAAATCGGAAACCGAAATAATCCCGTCGCGGTCGACGTTGATGTATTCGACGGTAAAACCCTCGCGTTTCAGGTGCGCAACGGTTTCATAAATCGACGGGTGTTCGATGGCCGAGATAAGAACGCGTTTCGACGCCGAGCGACGGACGACCCCGTTGATTATCCAGTTATTGGCCTCGGTCGCGCCAGACGTGAAGTATATCTCGGACGGGTGCGCGCCGATTGCGGTTGCGATTTGTTCGCGTGCGCGGGCAACGGCACGCTCGGCCGATTGGCCAAAGCCGTGTTGGCTGGCGGCGTTTCCAAATTCGGTGGTAAAGTACGGCAACATGGACTGCAGCACCTCTGCAGATGTGAATGTTGTCGCGGCAAAATCCATATAGACTTTATTCATATGATAATTATAGACGATTTGAAAATTAAAGTCAATGAAAGCCTTTGGTAAAATTACCAAACATTACGCGGTGACCAGGTCGGTTAAACGGCCGTGCAAAAAGACCTTTGGCTTTAATCCCGCCATTGTTTCAACGACATCACCGTTTTTTATAAGCAACAGAGTCGGCAATGTTCGTACATCATATTTTTCGACCAAGTCCATGGATTCGGAAGAGTTTAGTTTCAGGAATTTGACGGTATCAAATTCGGTTACCAGTTGTTTGATAAGGGGTTCCTGCATCTTGCAGTTGCCGCACCCAGGGCCGGAAAACATTACCAGGGCGTTTGAACGCTCTATCTCGCCCGCAAATTCGTCTTGTGTTATTTCTTTCATGGTTATACCATACCGCCCCACAATCCGTATGGCAAGCGAAAAAAGGCGGGTGTGGAGCCCGCCGTTAATCTTTGGTTATTTTGTTATGCGGATGCCGCAGCACGTGTGAATACGTGGGTATAGTTCCAGTAGTTGTTTGATGTGCCAGGTACACGACGACGGTATGACATGGTTAGGGTGTTACCGTCAAGACTTACTTCCCTTGTCCCGATGAATACGAATGGCAATGTTGCTATTCCGCCCGTGCGGGTCATTGACAAACGGCCTCGGTTGTTTATTGACCATGTGCCGATACTGATACCTTCGGGTGGAATTGTGCCAGCCGTACGGTTCCAAAAATCAACTTCTGTAAATGTTCCGTCCGCACGGAATTCAATGAAATATCCGCCAAGCCATGTAAGACTTCCTGGTCGGAAGGTTTGTTCGTTGTTGCTTGGGCCTTGGCGTGTTTCCGTCAATTCCCAACGACCATGCAGGTCTTCGGACGATGGCCCCCGCCCACAACCCGTCAACATCACCATCGGCACGACCATGATTATCGCCATTACCGCCGCCACCACCAACTTCTTTTTCATTTGTTTTCCTCCTTTGCACTATATCATTGCGCTATTATTAATATTTGCAGATTTTGTCGAAAGAGTCAAACGATTTTGCGGGCAATAATTGGTTGAATTTGTTTTCCGTTTAGGGCGTATTCAATGGTTTCAATGACCAGGTGGAAGTTGCAAGCCATGCTGTAGGGCTTTTTTTCGTGGTCGTCCATGTTGAACGGGACAAAGTAATAGTTGCGACGGTTCAGAAGGGTTCCGATGTTCGCGGCATTGCCCGAGAGCGCGTCGTTGGTGGACAACCCAATGATGCATGGGATGCCGTTACGCAACAGGGCCTTTGCCGCCATTGTGACGGATGTGTCGGTGATTGCGTGGGCCAATTTTGCAATGGTGTTCCCCGTTGCGGGCATGATGACGGTTGCCACGATTCCCGGGGTGGATGACAGTTTTTCGGCCCCCGCGATATCCGTGATGATTGGGTTGCCCGTGATGTCAATTATTTGTTTGCGGAATTCGGCCATGCTGACGAACCTGTTTGGTAAATCGGCGTTTGACGAAATAACGGGGATGACGTTGTATTTGGCGACCAAGTTACGCAAGACGGGTTCCATTTTGGCGAAGTTACAACTGCTGGCACATATGCCCAGGACTATGCTCTGTTTTTCCATATGTCGTTATATTCGTTCCATTGCCTTTTTGACAGCCACGGCCGCATCCCGTGGAAAGTACCGACCCGGCAATGCGGGTTCAATTCGATAGTCGAATCGTGTACGGTCAAGTTTGCCCCAATCAAAGCCATAGGGCGCAGATGCAAGGTCATAGATAACGGTGTCCCCGCCCCCGCCGAACAAGAGGGTGCGCAGCAGCCCCTCGCCCACCATCGGCGCGGGAATTGTGTTGATTATGATATTGAATTTGGAGAGTGCGGCATATTGAAAATACGCACGGTCGCCGTATTTTCGTTTAATCTCGATTTGTTTTTTGGGATTGAAATCCAGGATAGATATGTCATCAAAAACCCGTTCCAGTTGTGAACATAATTTCCCATATCCGATTATTAAAATGTTCTTTGCCCCGTCGCCAATAATTTGTTTCATTGCCAAGGCCGTTAGATAATTGTTCTCCATAGTGAATTCGGGGTCGTCCATCAGGTTGATGTATTTAATATGCGGTAATGGTTCGACATCGGCCGTGAACCCAAATGCAACCGTTCCGCGTGGCAGGCGGCGCAAGGCGCGGTTCAGGTCGACGAATTTGGGTTCAAAAAACGCAATCGGATTTTTCACGGGACGACATGAAAGGCACCCGCGCATAACATCGTAAACGCGAGTGCCTTCGGCCATGGCCAGTTTTTTCAATTCAGCCACCCGCGGGTCAACCGACCCCAGGTTCAGAAACAATGTCTTCATTGTTACAGGTTATGCAGCGTCATATGAAAATGGGTAATCAAAGTGGGTTCCAGAACGCAGGAGGCCAAGTTGTTGATAGAAGAAGTAGCTGCTCTGCATTACTTCCGCACGGTTAGCCAGTTGCGCGTCAATTTCATAGATAGCGGCGTCAAGGGCACCCTGGTCGCCGATGTGCATACGGGCTACGATAATCATGCTGTTGATTATGCGGATGCGTGCGTTGGTTAAACTTGGCATGTCTATGTTCGTTGGGTGGGTGGAAATTTCCTCGTCCGTGCGGTTGCCGATAACGGATTCAATTAGGCGCAGACGTTCCAACGCGGGTGCCAATTCCCCTGCGGTTGTGATTGTGCCGGGGGCGGCCAACGATGCAGTCATTTGGTTTACCAAGTGTCCACGTGCGCCCGCCAGACCGTTTCGCATCTCCTCGGCAACGTACATCGATGTACTGTTCATAATGCCTTCGATAGTAATTAATTCGGCCGCGCGTTCGGCAAAGTACTCGTCACGGTTAACATTAGCCAGCATCAGGTTCGCCAATACCAATCGTGCGTTGTCTAGGCTGACTATATCCAACTGTCCCACAACGTGTGATGTCCATTGGTGCGGGTTTGAACTCCATTCTTCGCGCCATCCTGTTTCCTTTTGCATGTCGATTGCATGAATAGCGGCGGCCAATTCGGCGACATCGGTCATGGTGCCCA
>Ga0131853_10000736_pt1 | contig 58816 bp, 67 predicted proteins | sample TergutLab28metaG_FD_92764 | JGI IMG/M metagenome (GOLD analysis project Ga0131853, IMG submission 92764) | Labiotermes labralis P1 segment gut microbial communities from Petit-Saut dam, French Guiana - Lab288 P1 (version 2) (version 2) | ecosystem: Host-associated > Arthropoda: Insects >...
ACATTCATCCGTTGTCAAAACCAAAATAAAGGCCGAGACGCTTTTAAGAGATTGGTTTAAGTTTGCACCCCGTAGTTTAAACAGGCGCACCTTATGCAGAGATGTCATTTTGAGAAGCCTTGAGCTTGCTAAGCAAGAGCAGGAATTGTTGGACTATACATATAATCTACCCGAGAATGTTCATTGGAAAAAAGAGTGGTATATTGAGATAAAGAAGGCTAATAGATAGCAAAGTGACTGTTATTTTTTGTCAGGGTGTCCAAATAGCCTCCGCCTGGGGTTGGACACCCTGACAAAAATTATTAACATAAAAAGATGGTTTGTGACTGTGTATGATACAGTTTGGCATCATTATCAGTTGCGCTATTTGACATAGTTTGATCTACGGTTGGACACCCTGACAAAAAATTTCGTGCGACTTATCTCAAGGCTGACAAAAACGGCAAAGGTTATAGGATTTCAACTGCCTTATACTCAAAAAAGATCATCCAAGAAAATGTTGGTATATTAAGATAAAATCAGCCAACAGATGAAAAAATGTCAGGGTGTCCAAGTTGTCTATCTGGGGCTGGACACCCTGACAAAAAATATTGAGCAAAACAATTGCACATTTAATCAAGGTAGTGACATTTTTTGTCATGAAAAATGTCACTGTGTCCAAATGGCCTCCACCTGGGGTTGGACACCCTGACAAAAATTATTAACATAAAAGGATGGTTTGTGACTGTGTATGATGCAGTTTGACATCATTATCAGTTGTGCTGTTTGACATAGTTTGATCTACGGTTGGACACCCTGACAAAAAAACTACATCAAGTAGGCATTGGACACCCTGACAAAAAATGCCTCCAGGCGGCGGTATCTGGTGAGGCCCGTTGGACACCTTGACAAAAATGCTTGGACACCTTGACAAAAAAACTACGTTTTTTCAGCGATGTACCAATCAAAGCGGTAAGGCATAATTAATTTATAAACATATATAAGGGATGGGGGAGTTATTCACATTTTTACGAGACATTATAGTTTTTGCCGACAATTAGCCAAATCTGACTTATTTATGAGCTTCGCCCCTGTCTGGCTGCGCCATACGACCCCACTTAGGGTAGCGACCCTAAGAACCCCGACTGCTGGCGCAGGCGAGTTTTTTAACTTCTAATTAAACTTCACTTCATCGACCTTCGCAACATTTGAACTCCTATTTACTTTTTCGACTGATATCCGTATTTCTTTGACAAATCGTTGTAGGAATATCATTTTGTCCATGTTGGTTAGATAGTCCCAGTTTTCTTTCAAGTTTAGGATGATGTCATTGTGGGAGACTGTGCTTGCTTCGTCTGTGGCTTGAGCTTCATTTTTTGTTATTTGCAGCTCGATTTCCAGGGCTTCGTATTTTTCGTTGATTATGTCAATAAGCTCTCGGTATTCATCGAATGAAATGTCCTCTGCCACATACTGTGTCATCAGCCGCCTTTTTCTGATGGCAAGGTTACTTAGCCTGCTTTCGCAGGCGGCAATGTGCTCTTGCTGCTCGTTTTTGCTATTGTTGTCTGCTGGTGAATTAAGCTCGATATCACTGACATTAGCAAAGTCAGTAATGTTTTCAATATAGCGCACAAAAGCCTCTTCTACCTTGTAATGGGCTATGTATGGACATTTGCAGATATTGTTTTTTCTGTGATAGACTTTTTTATTGCACCTGTAAGCACGCTTATACTGCTTTTCACCCTGCTCGTTTGTTCCTGATAATCTGTGATGGGTAGAAAACTTGGCTCCGCATAGGCTGCATACCAGCACACCACAGAAATAATGCTCTTGCCTCGGCTGCTTGGTTCGTGAGATGCGCGAAGTCCGCTTTATTTTGTCTTGGGCTAGTGCGTACATCTCATCGGACACAATCCTTTCGTGGTTACCTTGGGCCTCAAAATACTTGCTATCGTTTTTAACTGAATACCTAACTTTGCCAATATATGTGGGGTTGGTTAGCAGTTCTTTGATTACAGTGCTGTTCCATACGCTCCCTGTCTTGCTTTTGATTTTTCTTTGGTTGAGGGCTGTAGCAATTCCGTTTAGAGTTTTGTTTTCATCAACATACATCGAAAAAATCTCTCTTACCACCCTAGCCTCATCCGGTTGGATTTCTTGCAGCTTTTGGCCTTTTTTCTTTATGTATCCATAGCTGACACTGCCTGTTGCCAGTGTGTAGCCCTCTTTCACCTTTCTCTCAAATCCCAGCTTTAACCTGCTGACTAGGTTTTCTCGCTCAAATTCGGCAAATATACCAATGATTTTTAGGAACATGCGGCCGCTGGGGGTGTCGGTGTCTATGGATTCAGTTAATGAGTTAAAGGCGCAATTATATTCTTCAAATAGCTCTACCAGCTCAATTAGATTTTTGGTGCTTCTGGTTAGCCTGTCTACTTTGAAGACCAGCACATTATTGACCTTGCCGGCCTTGATGTCTTCAAGTAGCCTGTTGATGGCAGGTCTGTCCACAATGTTTTTGCCGCTGATGCCTTCGTCTGTGTAAGTGTTGTAGATTTCCCAGTCTTTCAGCAGGGCATAGGATTTTAGCTTTTCGGACTGTGCACGGATTGAAAACCCCTCTTGTACTTGCTCATCTGTGCTAACTCTAACATAAATACCTGTACACAAGCTCTTAGCTACATTTTTACTCAATATTACCACCCCTATCTGATTTATTTTCAGATAGAAGATTGGCCTTTTCTTTTTTCTTCCTTGGCACAGATGTTTTTAAAAAGAACTTTATCATTTGCTCTTGCAATTCTTTTGGCAGAGTGATTTTTTTCTCTTCTTTCATCAAAACGACCCCTAAACTCACGTTTAAGTAAATATACTGTGGGCGGGGATAATTATGCCAATTAATGGAAGGTGTCCTTTGGACAAACCTTGATTTTATGGGGTTTGTCGGGTGGAGTGTTTTTTGTTAGGCTGGCTGAAGGCAGGCGGTATTTCACATTGGCTATGGCGGCAATGCGCGCCTCTTGCTCCTCGTTGTTCATGGCCTCTACGATGATTTCGATTTTTTCCACCCGCAACACCCCTTTCGTCTATAGACCTGTTCGGAAACCCTGCTGAAGCAGTTTCCGAACAGGTCTTATGTCTTGCATATTACATAGTATTATGAGACGGGGGGTGGTGTTACATGGTCATTTTCGGCGGCCACGCTTTTGGTAGTCCTTTTGGATTTCCTTTTTCCAATTGGCATCAAACCTGACAGAGGCCGGGGCGGCTCTGTATGATGCTATGGACTTGCTTAGCGTGCTGTAATTTAGGGCAATACCCTCGCTGTCGTTGTGGAAGCTCTGGGCGCGGGTGTGATCTAGGCCAAAACGGCCGGCCACTTCTATGGCATCAATGTTTGCACCCAGGAAAATGAACTCCCAATTGTGCTTGGCCTTTTGCTTTTCTATCATGGTCTTGATTTTGCTGTAGCCGTACTCTCTGCTGGCGTTTTCCATGCCATCGGTGGTGACTACAAATAGCACCTTTTTTGCGCGATAGTCCTGTGCTGTGTTTTTTTGCGCATTTTTGATTTTATTGATTGTGCTGCCTACTGCATCTAGCAGCGCGGTGCTGCCGCGCACATAGTATTCCTTGGGGGTTATGGGGTTAATGGCCCGGATGTCGATTCGGTCGTGCAAAATCTCGTATTTGTCGTCGAAAAGGATGGTGGTTAGCCTACATTCGCCGGGTTCGGTCTGCTGTTTGGTCAGCATGGCATTAAAGCCGCCTATGGTGTCGCCCTCCAGCCCGCCCATAGAGCCGCTGCGATCTAGGATAAAGACAAGTTCTGTTAGATTTGTTTTCATGGTTTATTCCTCCGTTCATTTGGTTTATGAATGGAGTATAACAGATGCGCAAAGGGGGAAGGTCGCCCACAAGGCGACAAAATATAGATAAGGGGATTCCGGGTCAAGCCCGGAATGACGACCCCGGAAATCGTTACCCCGGAATGACGGCTTGTGATGTGTGGATTGTCATCCTGAACGAAGTGAAAGATCTTTTGCGCAGGTGGCTAAAAATTATCCTCCCAGCAGCGACTGGTCGTAACTAAAGAGCACTTCGTTTATCACAAAAATATCATATTTCTTTTTGCTGATAAAATATTCTACTATAACATCAAACTTGCGGCTACGAGATAGTGCAAAGCCTGCCCGGGATAGCAAATCCGTGGTTTGGGCCAGGCTAAGCTCTAGGGCCACAGCAAAGGCCAGCACGGTGGATTTGCTTGGCGTATAGTTTGCATTGCTTCTGATTTTGGAAAAGAGCCGCCGGTCTATATTTGCTTTATGGTAGATTTCGGAGTCCTTCTTTCCGGATGCATCAATCAGCCGCAGCAGGGTTGCAGAGAAGGGTTCGTCCAGATTATGCATCAAGTCCTCCAGCTTTGCCGCTGATGGAGCTGATAATATATATGCGGATTCGCTGTGTTTTGCGGCATGCTTTGCCTCGTAAAGAGACCGCATCATGGCTTCTCTTTCAGGAGACGCCCCCATCATTGCTGACTTATGCGGCGCGGCGGGCTTGGATTCGTCAACAAAATGCTTGTTAACAAATCTTTTCACGTCCATCAATAGCAGTTCGTGTGAAGATTTCTTATAAAATCCGAACATGCGATCCCCCTATTCTTCTGCGGTCTCGGCCTGCGCCTGTATGCCCTTGCCTTTCCATTTGCCACTTAACAGCCTGGGCACAAAAAACGCACCACGGGCTATCCAGTCCAGATACATAGCCACCCAAATACCCAAGATACCCATGCCCAGCAGGATTGCAAGCACATAGCTAAGGGCCACGCGCACAAGCAGCATTGTGGAAATGCTGACAACCATAGGGAAGACAACATCGCCTGTAGCGCGCAGGGCGGCGGGGATTATGAAGGATATAGACCAAAACAACGGTGTGACCACAAGATAGGTGATAAAGACCATTGGAAGATAGGACAGGGCTTCTTCCGATGGGCTAAACAGCGCGAAGATGGGGTTACGCACGAAGAACATGATGAGGCACAGCACCGCAAACATAAGGGATGCCATGGCCGTGGCAAACAGCACGGTCTTTTTTACGTCCTCTACATCGCCGCGGCCTATGCGCTGGCCTACGAGAATCATAACCCCCGTGGCCAAGGCCATGCCGGGTACATTTACAAAATTGGCTACAGAGCCCGCAATGGTGTTTGTGGCGATGGCGGCGGTGGATAAGGACACAATGAAAACCTGCGTAACCAAGCGGCCCACATGAAATAGCGCGGATTCGAAGCTGGTGGGCATGCCCAGATTGAGGATGGTCTTTTGGATTGGGATATCGGGCTTAAAGAAGCGCAGGCGGTTAAGCCGCACGCCCCTTGCCTTTTTGACAATAAAGAATATTGCGGCACCAAGCCCCAATATGCGGGCAATAACAAGTGCCATGGCCGCACCCGGCACCCCAAAAGCAGGTATGACGAAAAAGCCCAGATTAAGGCCGTTGATAAGCACAAGGCCCAGGCCCAGGTTTATGCCATTCATTAAAATAGAAATTACCATGGGGGTTAGGGTATCACCGGAGCCGCGCAGTATGCCGAAAATGGTCTGGGTGATGGCCAAAACAGGGAAAGAAAAGCTGACAATAAGCAGGAAAGTGAGAGCGGCGGCCATAACATCGGCTTCGGCTTCGCCAAAAAGCAAATCCAGCACCTGCACACGAAACACCAAAAGAACCGCCAACACCACGGCAGAAAAAATGGCGGAAAGCACAATGGCCTGCCCGGCGGCACGTTTTGCGGACACTATGTCCTGCTTGCCTATATATTGCGCAACCACAATGGTGCCGCCCGTGGTAAGAGCCGCAAACAAAGCAATGATGAGGTTGGAGATGGAGTCCACCATGCCCAGCGCGGCCTGGGCGGGCTCGCTGATAGAGGCCACCAGCATGGTGGAAACCATGCCCATTGCAGCTATGGCCAGATGCTCCACCACCATGGGCATGGAAATTCTAAACAACTCGCGGCTGCGGGTTTTTATTTCTTGCTTTTTCATCATGACTGTTTCTCCAGTTCCGCTTCTAGTGCCATGGCCTCTACAATACCCGCATTGCGCTCTTTTAGCTGTGCAAGGTCGAATGTTATCAGATTAATTTTGTCTTTATCGTAGACCTGCTTAAAAATTTGTGCGGTATAGAAGGCATCGTTTGGCGCGCTGTGAAAGGCCAGCTCTGCCTCTATCTCCAGAGTGTTTACCACCGTTGCCAGGGCTATCTGCTGCTTTGCAGGCAGCTCTAGATGCAGCGATGCCAGGCTCTGCACATTGATGTATTTTAGCGGCAAGGGACGCGTGGTTTGCTTGCAATAAAGGACATTACGAAGAAGCTCTTTCATGTCATCATTGCCCCAAAAACACAGGGTTGCACGTTCCTTCCCAATGAAATTTAAGAGCCCGCGATATGCCTGAGCAAAGCTAGGCGAATTGCGAAGGGTATCCTTCGAAAGCCCTGTAACCTTGGCCACAAAGGGGTTTAGCCCCCTATACAGCCGCGGCCGCACCGTTGTGCCAAAACGGTCTACAAAATTGCGCTGCCCATCCAGCTTCACCGCGCCTATCTGGATAATTTCCAACGGCATAAGGGGGTTGGAAGGTGCTTTCGCGCCCTTGCGAAAGTCGAAGTTTTGATTAAATTCTAGATCTATTACGATGTAATTCATATGTGCCTCGGCTCGTTTTAATTTTAATCCTATCCTACTAGAATAACACCATTTGCGAATAAAATCAAGACATGCCGAGTATATATTTACAGACATGTTATATTGTGGGGGATTACTATGCTTAGAATATACGAGCTACGGCAAAAAGAGATAATAAATGTGAAAGACGGCACGCGCTTTGGCTTTGTGGCCGATGTGGAGATTGACGAAAAAACCGGAGAGATAGATAAAATCATTGTGCCCGGCCCGGCCCGGGTGTTTGGCGTGTTTGGCCGCGATGCGGAATATTGCATACCCTGGGACAGTATCAAGCAGGTGGGGGATGATATTATTTTGGTGGATGTGGATGCGGAGGAATGTTTGGAGGAGCTTTAGGGCTTTGGGGCTTTTTAACCGCGAATAGCGCGAATGAACGCGAATAAGATCAAAGGCAATAAATCTTTTATTCGCGTATATTCGCGCTATTCGCGGTTAATAGTTTGTCGTAAATTTACTTCGCTGTCAACCCCGCCATGGTCATGTAGTTGAAAGGCTGGTTAAAATGGGGCATAAAGAAAATGTCCAGCAGTGACAGCTCGTCGATGGTGAAGCCCTGGGCAATGGCAAGGCTGAACATATGTAGACCCATGGAAACATCATAATACGAGGCCATTTGCGCGCCCAGTATTTTGCGGGATTTTCCATCGTAAATTATGCGCAGCTTTACTTCCTCGTTAGGTTTGGGCATAAAGCCGAATTTTTGTAAATCAGCAAAATCCACAAAGGCAACGTCAAAACCCTCTCTTTTGGCTCTTTCCAAGCACAGGCCGGTGCTAAACATTTTGTAGTCGTAAATTTGTATGCCATTGGAACCCTGCGCACCAGCGGACTTTAGGTCTGTGCCACAAACATTGTGACCGGCCACTATGCCGCTTCTTACGGCATTGGTGGCAAGGGCGATATAGTCGGGTTTGCCTGTGGCGTTGTTTAGCACGGTGGCGCAATCGCCCACGGCATAAACATCAGGCATAGAGGTTTGCTGATTGGTATTGACCAAAAACGCGCCGTTTTTAAACAGCTCCAGCTTCCCACCTGCAATTTCGGTTCTAGGGGCAAAGCCTATGGATAGGATTACCATATCAACGGCATATTCGCCTTTATCCGTCACAATAGATGTTACGCGCTTGCCATCGGCAGATTTAATCTCTTGTAGGGTTTCGCCATAATGCAATTCTATGCCTTTTTCGGTCATCACATTGTCCATATCCCGCGAAAATTCTTTGTCGAAATAGCCCGATAGGCAGGCATTTTCTTTTTCAAAGAGCAAGGACTTTTTGCCGCGCAGCTGCACAGATTCTGCAATTTCTACGCCTATGTAGCCCGCGCCAATGGTTGCTACGGTCTTTACAGCGGGTCTTGCAAGGTCTTCGTCAATTTTTAAGCCATCTTGAAAGAGTTTTACATAATGCACGCCCTCCAGGTCCACCCCGGGAATATTGGGCCGCATAGCCATAGAGCCGGTTGCGAGGATTAGCTTGTCGTAGGCCTCCACAATGGCTTTTCCGTCTTTGTCCTTGGCTTTAACGGTTTTGTTGTCAAAGTCAATTTCTTCTACGGTGGTTTCCATGTACACCCTTGCTCCCTTTTCCTCCAGCGCGTCTTTGGATGAATAGAAGAGCACATTTGTCTCCGGGATTTGCCTGCCTACATATAGCGCGGTTCCGCAGCCCAGATAGCTGATGTTGTTGTTAGCATCAAAGGCCACAACTTCGTTGTCCGGATAGTTGCCCAATATCGTGTTTGCCGCTGCTGTTCCGGCGTGGTTTACGCCAATTAAAACGATCTTGCTCATCATCTCTCCTCCAGTCTTTTTAATTCCAACTTATCCTATATGACATATTATTCTTATCACTATACCATACATTTGTAAATTTTGCAAGGAAAAGATTTGAAAGGGAGCGGCTAAATAGCGTCGTTATAAAACACACGCTAGATTGCTTCGGGCTTGATATCCCCGTATATGCAATTCCCGCTGCCCTCGCAATGACGTATCTAATGAAACATAGCCTCCAGCGGCGTCATTGCGAGGGCAGCGTCGATACAGGGCCACGGACTACATAGCCCGAAGCAATCCAGCAACACAATCATTAACAACGCAAATTAGCCACTCCTATTTGATATAGCCGCACAACTTGACTGCCTATAAATGAACGCAAAAAGGGGCGGCCATTACAGCCGCCCCTGGTTTTCTTCCTTATTTTCTTCGTGCCCTCTAAGCTCTCGCAGCACATTCCTTAGCCTTTGCGGCACGGGCAGCCCCAGCAGGCTCCAGTTTTCCAGCAAAGAAATGCCCTCGTTTGCTATAAAATACGAAATGGTGATGCTGCGCAGCATGCCGCCCAGTTCCATCACATTATCAACCAAATTTGCTGTGGCCACAATAAACATTACGCCTATTTTTTTCGCGCCACCCGCAAACATCTTTTCCGAGGACACATCGCGAAGCATAGCAGCCTTGATAATACCTGTCACAAAGTCTATGCAAATCATGGCTACTAGTGCCGCCAATAAAGAATCCATGCCGCCAAGAAGATATGTGGCCAGGCTAATGGCCGCGGCAGAAATGCCCCTGATATATACATTTTCTAGAATTTTAATCTCCCCCTTTCTATAGACCTGTTCGGAAACCTTGCTGAACCAATTTCTTGGTACGCGTTTTGGAAGAAACCACTCCAAAATAGGCGGCAGATGTTTTGCCCCGGTTTTGGGCAAAACATTGAGAGCCGTGCGCCAAAAGAAATTGTGTGAAGCAGTTTCCGAACAGGTCTTATATATTCACAACCTGTCCAAACACCGTAACCTCCGGCACAGTGCAAATCAAATAGTCGTCGTCCAGTTTGTGCCACGCGCCAGCCTCGGCCACAATCGTGCGGCTATGATTAACCAAAAACACATCTCTTGTAGCAGACACCGAAAGCCCCTTAAAGCCCGCACCCAGCACAATGCCCCTATCCACCGTGCCAAAATGCCCAAGATACGCCACATTGCCTTTGATGGCAAAGAGGTGACTATCGGTAGCCGCCAGCCCATAGTCCGTCAGCACCTCCGGCGCAGGCGGCAAAAATGTGGTTGCACCTGTGGCGGCATCAAAAACAGCCCAGTTAACCGTGGGCTCCCAGACGCTGGCTTGCCCGGAGCGCATATGATAATACCTGCTGCCGCCACGCACAACCACCCGCTGGTTTAGCGCGCGAGACATATTGTGATTTGTAACCCCAAACTCCCTGTCCATGCGATAAAAGAAGCTGTTTCCGCCCTGGGTCGCCACAAAGACCGCATGATTTTCGTCCGCACCAACAGGCAGCAGATGGCCATTGGCAATAGCCGGATGGGCGGCTATATTCGTCCATACCAGCGTGTTCGCGCTATGGTGCATGGTTCTATTGGGCATTGTCATCACATGTGTATTCCCAAACCTAACAACCCCTGCCGGCACGGGCGGCAGCACGCCGTTTATATTCGGTAGCACGCCCTGGGGCTGCGGTGCTGTAGCCGTAGCTGTAAAGCGGTCTACCAGATTGCCCATAGACCCCACGCCATTTCTGGACAGCACAACAGGCCGCGTACCTTCGTCCGCCAGCGCGATAGGCCCTATGGTCAGCACATCTGCGGGCCATGTGACGGTGCTGCCCTTGGTCCAAGTGAGGTCTTCCAGATTAAGGCTATCCAGCCAGGCCATTGCGGGCCTGGCATTATCCCAATCCTTACCCGCCACAAAAAGGCGATTGCCAAACACCCCAAAATCCTCTATGCCGCCCAAATTCACAGGCCTATAGCCGCCATGCGTCCTCACATCCCATGTCATAGCATCCGGATCAAACACCGCAATATTGTATGTAAGGCCATTATATTCCGCCAAATAACCAAGTGTTACATGCCATTTGCCCCCATGCATAAAGCATACGGGGTTTGTGCCCATATCCACCGGGCACGGCGGCAAAGCCGCCCAAGACGAGGCCTGCGCCGCATGCGCAAACCTATACAAAGGCGCATCCGCGAGGGGCCTATAAAAAAAGCTGCCCTGTGCATCGCACTTTTGCAGTAGCTCGTTCATATTCTCGGCATTGTGCGGCGTACCCGCCACCGTCACCCCATTTATCAAATTAATCCGCGCACCTTCCGCCACAACCCGGCCGCCCCTATCCACAATATCATACCGCGGTGCATAATCCTCCTTGCCCGCCACCATCACCGATGCCAGCTCCTCATCCCGCCAAACCATCTTCTCAATTGCCATCTTCATCCCTCCAACTAATAGATCCCCAGACCTCCTCGCCCACTTGGCAATACACGGCGCAATCCCGCGCTATGGGCCAGCCCCTGGGGTTTTCGATTCTTTGTGTGTGGCCGTCGGTCACTATGTACACCGTGCCCTCTGCAACCAGTTCCATGCCGCCACTAGGTTTCACCAAAAAAACCCCCTCCCGCAGGCCATTATCGGCGACTGGGAAGGTCGTTGTGGCGATATGCTCGCCGTTGTAATAAAAATGCTTGGTCTTATGCGACTTTTGCATCATCATGTTCATATTAGCCGCCGAAAAAGGCGTGCCCGGCCGGGTGATGTCGTTGGCCAACCTTAGATGTACGCCATTGATGCTCGTACCGCCTTCGCCCAAGATATTGTAGACCGGCTCGCCTTGCAGCTGCTCGTTTGTCCAACTTATCATCCGCCCACACTCCTTATCCTTTGACGCTGACCGTCGTCGCCCGCTACATAGCTGCCCGTGGCCCTAAAATCATGCCTGCGCCCAAGCAACGACTGCCTAATAAGCCGCAAGCTCTCAAACCAGCGGTTTGCATCCCTAAACGATAGCAGGGGCACATCCCTATTTTCCCCCAGCCATGTGCGCGTGGGCTGCATCGCCCCAGGGGCTGCGCCGCCCGCCAGTACATCTATATTGCGCTCTATCTGGTTAATAAAATCCGGCGTGGCCATGGTATTAATGCCTTGCGTAGTGCTTATGTTCACAACGGGTACAGCAGCCCCAAGTACCTCCTCGCGCATGGTCGCCAGCTCCGCCATTTCTGTGTTTAATGCCCTAATATCCTCTATCGACAAATAGTCGTCTCTTGTGAAAACTCTGTGTATCATAACGCCTCCTTTCAATTTTGTCATCCTGAACGAAGTGAAGGATTCTTCGCTGCGCTCAGGATGACATAGTAGGCTTTGTATTACAATTTCATTACAAAATTCCATAACTATTGAGACCCCCCCAGGTCTGTTATACTACATCTATAAACCTATTATTGGGAGGATTCCACATGAAGAAAAAGAAGTTCGTCTTTGTCGCCATATTATTGCCCGCATTGTTAATTTTTGCCGCTTGTAGTTATTCCGGTAATTATTCCGGTTCTGGTGGCGGTGTCATAGTTCTTGAAGATACATCATCAACCCAAAATGATGATACCCATGAATCAACAGCTTCCGATACGGGAGCAATTGAAGTATACAGCAGTAACATCGACGAGGCCGATGGTTCGGAGTTATTTGGTTTGTGGCAAATCAGAGGCTCACATACCCATCTGACTTTCGAGGCAGGTGGTGCAGGGTATAGATCATGGCCAGTTGAGAATAGATCTGATCCATTCGATTGGAGTATTACTGATGGCAGGCTCAATATTGTGTCAACCAATTTTTTGAGACAATTTGAGTCATTTGAAGTAGTGCATGGCGATGTTTTATTTCTTCGAGGTGCAAGGCAAGGCGATATGACACTTCATCGAATAAACCCATAAGGTTAACAGCAAAAAATATTACAATTTCATTACAAAATTACATAACTATTGAGACCCCCCCCAGGTCTGTTATACTACATCTATAACTATATTTCAGGAGGGTTTCACATGAAGAAAAAGTTTGTTTTTATTGCAATATTTTTAGCCTCAATATTTATTCTAGGCGCATGCGGCAGCAATTCGGAATTGGTGGGCCGATGGGAGAGTTCAGCAGCAAGTTATCAGTTCAATTCCAATGGAAGTGGGTACGATATTCGCTGGAACGCAATCCAAGGGGCTAACGTACCCACAGAAATGACATGGAGCGTTTCGGATGGCAGACTTACAATACTCTCCACATTCGGGGTTACAGAATTTCAGTCTTTCGATGTCATAAATAACCAGCTAATCCTAAGAACCCCCGCCGGCCAAATATTCACCCTAACCCGCACACAATAAAAAAGCGAACCCCAATTCCCCTCCCATGGAGGGGTGGCTGCGCCCGCTCTTGGCGCAGACGGGGTGGTTCATTGCGCCGCCACAACCTTAGTCCTGCCCCGCAAAACCCCCCTATCAAAATCCATCTCCTGCCAAAACACATGCCCCGCCGCAGTCAACCCGGCCCTATCCACCTGCACATTCACCCTATCCCCAGGGTTAATAGCCGGATTCTGCCGCCAATCAGCATCCATCGTCGCCCGCTTGGCCAGCATGGCAAATTTGCGGCGCAAAAACCAGCTGCGCACCTCATGCAGATGGGTCATATTGCGCATAAACACAGGCATATTAACCACATATGGGTGCTGCTTTTGCCCCGGCACAAACCATGGCGCGGGATAAAACTGCTCGCTGGCGGCAAAGCTGGCCCGGTTGCCATGAATCTCCACAGCACAGCGGCCATGGCCAACGATCGTACCCGTCATATACATAGCATAAAAGCGCGGATTTATCAACGAAAATCCGGGCGCAACCGTTGCATGGCCGCCGCTAAAAATCGGCCTATCAAAAGGAATGGTCACATCCGTGCTGCCAAAAACATCCACATTCACATGGCTCACGCGCCCTTGCTCCACGCTCATCACCGTCTCCGTCAGCAATACACCATTGTAAAATGTCCCCAGCCCCACCTTTGGCGGTTCATACAGCCGCTCGTAATCCAGTTGGTCTACCAGCCCACCCGGCTCGTCCGCAATATCCACAAAACGCAGCACACCCTGCCTGTCCTCAAAAAGCAGGCAGGAAGCCAGCTGCGCTATCATCATTAACGCAACCCTATGTGGCACATTGCCAAAAAAGCGAGGAATAAAAGGGCTTGTGTCCATCGACCTTGGCACCTCTACCGCAAACCCCGCCTGGGCCGCCACATGCCGCGCCATCTGCCCAAGGGTATACATTTGAAAGGTCGAATCATGGTAAACATCATCGCCCAAGCCCGATGAGCGGCCAAGTGCGGTAAATTCAACATACCTGTCCTGCACATGCCACCCATCCAACGCAAAATGGCCGCAATGCGTCCAGCGTGTGCTCAAATCATCCATAATACCCTGCGTATACTCCACCATCTGCCGCTCGCGCAAATGCCTTGCCTCACCCACATCCCCAAAAATCCCAAATCGCCCTTCATTAAACACCTTCAGCCGCAACCGATTCTGCGGAAATGCCTTGCACATCGGGTCAGCCTGACACACAGAGTTAACCTGCGCAATATCTTCCCCATCAAACTGCATCACCCGCCCAAAATGCACCTCCGCCACCCGCGCCCGCCTCTGCGGCCTCTGCGTCCGCAAAATCGTAATAACCACGCGCCGCACCCCATTAGCACCTCGGGTGCCGTTGATGAATCCCTTGGGATTATTCACCACCGTCTCATCCAAAACCAAAGCATCTCCCCCACCAAACCCCTGTATCCGCACGCTCTCCACCCCTTCCCCCGTTGTGTGGTCAAAGACCAGCGCCACCAGTGGCACGTTGCGGGGCGCAGGGAAATCTATTGTGATTTGCGGCGGGGTGTTGAAGCTGCCGCTGGAATTAGAGGGTTGCGCGCTGGCAAAGCCCACTTCTAGTTGGGATTGCCATGGGGCTACGGGCAGCATAAAGCTGCCATCCAACTGCCAAAAGTCGGGCTCGAAGCCGGCAAGCTTGCCCGTTGTGTGGGAAATGCCATTTATCAACTGGTCCGCTCGCGAAAACGCCGCTTGCGCTGTGGTCCGGACCGTTACGCCGTCCTTTATGTCGGGTGGCGCGTCCACAATGCTGACTATTGCGCGGCTTTGGCGCAGTATTCGTTCGTTTCGTAGGTTATCGTTCGATAAAAACACAGGCAACATCCCTCCACCACACCTGCCCGGCCGCGTCCAGCGCGATTTTGCCGCCACCCGGTACTGTGTGCATCAATTTTTGTTGGCGCGACCCTATGGATGGGTCATAGTATTCCACATTAGCAAAAAATGGCTTGGTATGCGATAAGATCCTCTTAAAACTGGCATCATCCAGCATCCGCCAACCCATGCTAATAGATGCCTTTACCGCCACCAAATCCCCCACCAAATTGCCATTGGCATTGCGCTCGAAGCTGCCAATGGGCTTGTATTCCAGATTAAATGAATCAGGAGCGGGCAAGGCCGCTCCACCAATTACAATATTTGTCATATACCCTCCTTTCTAAAAAATCGGCCTCAAATCCCGCCTAGCCGCCTCTTCATAAAGATTATCAATAATCCCCTCTGCCACCCTGCGCCCATCCAAATACAAATTAACCGCGGCATCGCCCTGACTGCGCCCATAAGCCTGATTGGCCACCAGGGTCTCTGCCAGCATATTGGCCAAATCCGCCATCCACCCCGTATTGTTCTCCAGCGGCAGCACCGCCTCGCGGCCACGCTCACCCACCAGCGCAAGGGTCGGTGCGGACACAATGCCACCCTTAGCCAGCGCAGGCACTTCCGGAATCAGCGGAATATTAAAACCAAAACTACCGCCGCCCATCCACGCAGGCAAATCCACACGAAAATTGTTAAGCCCGCCAATCATATTATTTATGCCGCCAATAATACGGTTGATAATGCCGCTAAAAGCCTGTTTCATCCCCGTCCACGCATTGGACCAGCCATCCCGCATGCCACCCAGCATATCGCCCCATGTAGCCGGAATCTCCGTGCCAAAAATGCCACTAAAGCTCTTGTTCACATCCCCCGCGTCCTTTTTAGCAATTTGCAGCATATCATGCCAGTTCGCGCCAAAAAGCTGGCTCTGCTCGTCCAGCCCTTCAATCGCGCCGCCAAAGTCATGCACAGACCCCTCCAAATGCGTAAAAGGCATGGCCTCCAAACTATCCGAAACCCCCAGCACAGACTTATCAAAATCCCAAGCCCGCCCCGTAATCCGCTCCAGCGCATCCTGCACCAGACTCTGCGCATCTATGTTCTCAAAGAAATCCTGCGTCAGCACCGGCACGCGTTCCATCAGCCCGCCAAAGCCCTCTTGCAGTAGCTCCAGCCCACCCTGCACGGGGTTCATCCCTTCTGTCAACCCATCAAAAACCTCAAAAAGCGGCGCAAACCTATCCGACGAAAAAGCACTAGTTATGCCCTCTTGCAACCGCCCAAAAATATCCTCCAGCCCGCCAATATACTTGCCAATGCCGCCAATCTCCTTCTGCAAATCCTTCGTGTTCAGCTTCAGATCAATATAAACCGCACCAACATTCGTTCCTGCCATTTTATCCCTCCCTTCTTCATAGGAATGGCCAGTTTACGCCAATATAGGCATGCCGCTGGATTGCTTCGGGCTTTATAGCTCCACATATACTTTTGCCGTTGCCCTAGCAATGACGTCTTTGAGCAGACGCGGCTTCCCTAATGAGACTAGCCTCCAAAAACGTCATTGCGAGGGCAATGGCACTACAAAGACCACGAATCATCAAGCCCGAAGCAATCCAGCAACGCAAATTCCCTATCGGTGAGGTTGACCACCCTTCTTTTCATTGATTAGTCAGCAAAAACAAGAGTAAGAAGGCAGCCATACAACCAAAAGAATAATCAATATGTCCCCTTATGATTTCCAGGCAAGCGAGGACGCTCGCCCCTACGAATTCCGGTGTAGGGGCGATGCTCCGTCATCGCCCGGCAAGCAATTTACGTCACCCTCCAAACGCCCTCTCCAAACTATCCTGCAATTTACGCAAATCGCCCCCCGTAATTGCGGGCTCGACCCGCAATCCCCTCCTAAAATCCCGCCACTTCTTCCGCAATCCCCGCTCATACTCCCCAAAACCCCTTATCTTCCCCGCATCCTTCTCCGCCCGAACAGCCACAACCCGCCCCAGCGGCGTATCCGCCATCAACCCAGAAAGTAGCCGCATAAACTCCCCAAAGGCAATATCCTCCCGCGCCAGCCTAATGCCATATTGCATCGCAAAACTAGCCTCTATCAAAGCCCGGTCAAACACCATGTCATAAAAAGCCTCTTCACGACTTCTGCGCGCGAAACCGACTGCGCGCTTCCTCCACCGTCAAATCCTGTATGGCCGCCAAAATAATCACAACAAGCTCGCTCATCACCCCATATGGCAGGTCCATCTGCACAATTTCCTCATAGCTCTCGCCGCCCAACGCCTCGCCGATAATAATCTCAAATTCGCCGCCATCCCCCGCCTTAACCCTCTCATTTATCCTCTCATAGGCCGAAAGCCGATTGTCAATCTCATAAACCCTATCCCCAATCCGCACCTCCGGCCTCTTCGCCAACTTTTCACTATCCACAACATACATCCCTCTTCCCCTCCATTCCTCATTCCTAATTCCTAATTTTTGATATAACTCGGCTTCCCATCCGACATACAATCAAACTCCAAAGCCGCCACATCCGTAGCCCCACCGCCATCCGACGCCGTCACATTAACAATACAGTCCATCACCAACTTGCTGCCATCCGGAAACACCGTCTCCAGCACCGTCACAGCCCCATTGCCGTTCTCATAGGCCAGCCCGGCCACATAGTCATTGCCCGCATCGCCATAATTGCGCTTGCCAGAAAGGGACACAGTCACAGACTTGCTGGTCATCAACCTGCGCACCCAACCCTCCTGATCAATGGGATTCCAAGATTCCACCCCATTATCAAAACTAATAGAAAAAGTCTCCATATCGCGCACCACAGCCATTTCGCTGTCAACCGATCCCCTGCCCGCCGTGCCAATCCTAAATTTAATATTATTAACAGGATATACCATTTTTCTCCTCCTCTACTCTATACCGTCATTCCGGGCCTGACCCGGAATCCCCTGCACATACACATCAAAGTCAATCACATACTCATAAACCCCACGCTCATCCATCCCCAACCAAACCGGCGCATCACTAATAGCCCTCACAAAGCCAAAATCCTCATCCCGCTCCGCAATGATCCCATAAATCTCCGCCGCCTTAGCCTCTGCCACACCCCCATCACGCCCCCAGCGCAACAACAGCGTAACACGCACAGTATCAAAAGACCGATTACCAATCCCACCAATCGCAGTCTGCCGCGCCGCCCGACCTTCCCGCGGAAACACCCCAACAGCCCGCTCTCTATTGCGACCAATAGCATGGGCCGTAATCTCCGCGCCATCAAGGGACAAAACACCCCTCAAATACTCAAGCACATCACAAATCCCCAACCAATCACCCCCAACTCCTAATCCCTCATTCCTAATTCCTAATTATCTTCTCAAACACATCCCGCACCATACCACGCTTAACACCCACAGTATAAGCGTCAAACCACCGCCCACCGGCCCGCTTATTCACCGTCCGATTAAAATTAAACTCCGGATGAAAAAACTTGCGCCGCGCATACACCGTGTCGCTAACAACAGCCATCACATCCTCATGCAACCGCGCCGCACACACATATGTCGCCTCATTCTGCAAACGCCCGCTCTCAATAGGCATAGTGCCCGATGCCTGCAAATCCGCCCTAACCTCAAGCGCAGTCTGCACCAAAGCCTCCCGCGCCGCCTTCGCAATCTGCCGTCCCGCATCCCGATTCTCCACAAACCGCATCCCCATCACCGTCCCTCTCCCGCAACCCAAACCGCATATGATGAAAACTACCATCCGGATTATACGCCGGCCGCGCCTCCACCACATCAAAACTCTTCCAAACCACCCCGCCGCCAATCCTCACTCCAGCCCTAAACTCCAGCCCCGCCTCATGCGCCCTATCAACAACCCCAGTCAAATCCTCCGACACAGTAGCCCACGCCTCAACCTCCCCATGCCGCCCATCACTCTCCCCACGTACCTTCCCACGAAAACCAAAGACACACCTGCCATCCCAAAGTTTCATTCCGCAACACCAAAGACCAGCTTGTACTTTCTCCAAAAATTTAGGATATGGTAGCTTCCGCCAACCCCTCTCACCCATCACGCCACAGCCCCCCTCATCAGCCCCGTCTGCGTCAGCGTCAGCCACGCCCACAGGCCACAGCCCGCCGCCTCCCAGGGGCGCAGCTTGCGCCGCCTCATGCGCACGCGCATGTCTTGCAGCGCGAATGTGTCTATGTCCGCGCCCATTTCGCCGGGGCTTTGCGCCATGTGGTCTGCAATCAGGCAGCAGGCCTTTTTCACCGACTTTTGCTGAAAGTCCGTAAGGTTATCAAAGCCAATTGCCTGTATACGATTGTGCGTTAGGCCATCAATCAGGGTCGAGGCCGCCGCCAGCAGGCCTTTCACATCGCCATCTTTTGCCACACCTTTATGAACATTCTTGTAGTGCTTTTGTGATGCATAAGCCATATTGCACCTCCCAAAAATTTCGCAGGGGCGACCTGCGGTCGCCCGCATTTCGCCCCCACAATCCCAATCTACCTAGCGTTTATCGCAATACCACCCAGCCTGGTGTCAATCACAAACAAATCACCATACTGCCTATTCTGATACAAATACCCATCCCCCTGGGTATGGGTGCCCGGCGCCCACAGCTTGATATAGCTGTGCTTGTTAACAGCATTCACGCTGCTTGGCGCAACCAACATCATATGTATCTGAAGCGCACCAGCAGCAGGCACAAAACCGTCCCCAAAGTCATAGGCACTACGCATACGCCCGGCAGGCACAACAACCACCTGCACCTCATCCAGCATGCGCACCGTGCGGTTTATGCGGCTCTCGTCATCAATTACATTCATAATGCGGCTAAGCTCCGCGCTTTGGCTAAGCAGCTTGTTAACCGCCGGGGTCACATACAGTATGCGCCCCGCCTGTGGCACTTCCTCCTCATCCATGCGCTGCATATATTCGTCATATACCTCCAGCACATTCTCGCGGCATAGCTCCTGGTCATCCACCGTGCCGCCAAGCTCCGTAAAATCCTGATAAATCTTAGAAATACGATAAGCATCCGTCTCCGGTATGGCATGTTCGGTTTCAAACACATTGGTCAGGTTCGTGGCCGCCAGCACCTGGTTGGTCTCGTCCACATCCATAGAATCCACAAAAAACTCCACATCACGGTCATGGGTCAGCACCTTGGTCATATTGCGATTCTCCACCGCCTGACGGTTAAAACCCCCATCCCTGCTATGGTTCTTATACCCACGCAGGCTCAAAAACGGCAGCTTAACCGTATTGCCCCCAAAGAAATTAACATTCTCCGTGGTCAGCCCACTCGTCAGTAGCTCCCTAGCATACTTCTGCGCCAGCTGCGCCCCAAAAATCGTTGCATAATTCACATTGTTCGCCATATTTTTATCCCCCTTAAAAAATTATTGGTTGCCAAAAATCTTAGCAATAACATCCATCTGACTCTTCTCTTCGCCAATTTCCGCACCAATCTTCGCCGGCCTAAATTCCGCCGCCTTGGTTTTCGCCTTTTCCTTCTCTTTCTCTTTCACCTCCTCCCCTCTTTCCAAAAACTTCTCCAACAGCTCGCAGATGCAATCCAAAGCCGTTTTGATATCATCCAAACTTTCCTCTACCGCATAAATCTCATAATTCTCTTTCATTCTTTCTCCTCCTTTAATCTTTTCACTTCATTTTCTTTTTGCTCCTCGCTCCATGTGTTGCCATAAAGCTGCTCCACCGCGTTTTCCACGCTGATAACCCCCATCTGCCGCCCCTTCCCAATGGTTTCAATCTGCGAATCAAAATTAGGCGCGGCATATTCGCCAAACTCCACATTGGCCGTATAGACCTTGGCAGGGTTGCCATAATACGCATTGTAGGCCGCTATAGAGGCACAAGCCAGCTGCTCCACCACATCCCGCAGCACCCCAATAATCTTGCCGCGGGTATATAGCGTGGCCTTTTCCTTCTCCCGCTGGGCCTCTGCATTGTCCCGCCGCTTCACATCAATCCCCAGGGTGGCCGGTGCAATAATCCCCTGCAAAGCCAGGGTTATAAAATGATTCGCACTCTCCGCCATCGCAGCCGTATCTATCTGCGGCTGCACCACCTTTATGGAATTATCCGCACCCTCCGCCAAATCCATCTCGGTCTGTATAAATCGGGACTGAAACGTAGAAAGCCCAAGAACCGCCCCATTATGCGGGTTGCGCGGCAAAAGCCCTATGGGTATATACTTCTGCGCCCGCCCATCCCGCAGGGCATCCACCCACTGGGAAAGCACCTCGTCCAAAGCATCAAAAGCCCCAATCTTGCCATCAAAAATAGACTTGCCACGCCCCTCAAACCGTGGATTCTCATCAAAAATCAGCGGAATAGCCAGATTCATGCCAATATTATGCTCAACAGGGCTGATGCCGTCATTCCGGGCTTGACCCGGAACCCCCTCAACATCCCGCAGCTTTGCCAAATCCACCTCTTTCCCCTGCTCATCCAGCAACCGATACCCAATGCCATCCTTCCTATAAATCTCCTCCAAGGTATAATGCCGATGCCCCTCACTAAAATTCTGCAAGAATATCACCTCAGCAATGCGCCCGCGCCTATAAACAAACCGCAGCTTGTCCGCCCCAAAAAATTCAATAATAGGATAAGCCGAAACCGCCGTATCAAAGCTAATCTTAAAAGCCCCATCCCCCAGCGCAACAGCTTTACGCACAGCGCGGCTCAACAATCTCTCAAATCCATTTTCGGAAACAATGGCATCCCATATCTGCTGCCCAGCCAGATCGTCATCCCGGGCTTGACCCGGGACCTCCCGCGCAGGCAATACCCTAACCCCCAAAAGGTCATTAACCGCAATATCCGATATAGTATCCACAATCAACGCCGGCAACCCGCTATGCATCTTGCGTATCCCCCCATTGCTGCCGCTGGCCGCCCAAAAGGACTTATTCCCAATCAAATCATCGCTAATCCCATAAAACTGCGAAAGCTCCGTGGCGTTGCCTCTATACCATACCTTATTACGAAAAGCCTCCCGATCAAAATCCGCATCGCTCAAAATAGAGCCGCCCACAGCCCCCTTAACAGGCACAATCTCCAACCAATTCCTAAACACGTCCTTAAACCACCCCATCTCTCATCTCCTCCTCATTTTCACTCCGCAACGCTATTTTGAAAAAGCCACAACAAACAATTGACTACAACCCCCCTATGCTATAATTGGTAAAACACATTCCGGAGGTACACCTATGCAAAAAACGAAGCTTATCTTCATCGCCTATTTAATTTTAGCTTCATTCATCCTAACCGCCTGTATGCAGCCCGCAGGGGGAGGCGGCGTTGTATTAATAGACGACACCCCTATCGGGGCAGGCGAAGTCACAGTAGGCACAGCCCCCGCAGCCCCAAATGACAGCAGCACCCAAGCACCAGCATCCGCAGATTTTCCGGAGCTAATAGGCATATGGAGAGGCGGGCAATTTGATGCATTTGGCGGCAGCGCAGGCCCGGCAGAAATAGAGTTCAATTCCGACGGCAGCGGTTACTTGCATCGTCGCTTTCACGTTTCCACAGCAGACATCTCTGGCCTTAATGATGTAACCGATTCCATGATATGGAGCGTATCAGACGGCAGGTTGTCAATTGATGACGGCGATTTGCTAATCCAATTTGAATCCTTCGAGGTCGTCCACAACCGCACCTTAATCCTAAGACGCACATCTCAATCCGACATCCAACTTAATCGAGTAGATTAAACGCACCAAAGAATAGACATCAACCGTAGGGGCGGCTCTATGCCGCCCGGCATGCCTAAACACGTCCTTAAACCACCTCATTCCCTCACTCCTTTTCGATTCCTAATTCCTAATTCGCAATTGCGAAGCAATAGGCACAGCCCCATACTCCGCAGAATCCAAACAATCCAACGGATAACTGCCATCATCCACCCGCACCCAAGCCCCGCGGCTCTTCGCCGCCTCGTCCCAGGTCGCCGCATAAAAGGCATCAATCCATTCCTCCAGATGCCCCGCCACCAGCAGCCGCCCCTGCCCAATCAGCAAAGAAAAAAGACGTATCCTATCCAGAATCCCGTCTTTTTTATAGGATGGATAAACAGGCAGCATCAGCCCCTCGCGCCGCAACGCATCATGCAGGGCCTGCCTAAACAGCTTCTCAGCCGATTCGCAAAAAATGCCGCCGCCAAAACCCAGCCCGGGGTAGGCCTCGCACCACCCCTGCAACTTCTCCACAATCTCCGCAATATACCTCTCGTGGGTCATGCCGCTGCCCGCGCCCTGCCTATGATAGTACCCATCAATCAGCACCAGCTGCTTCTCCGCCGTAACCCCCACCAGCGTGGCCGCCGTAGCATCCGTGCCGCCCACATCAATGCCCACCGCCATCTTCACAAAGCCCATCTTCGCCACAGCCTCCCGGGACACAATATTGCCATCCCCAAAACCGCGATAAATCGTATTGTCACCGCCGCCGCGCTTGCCCAAAATGTCCGTCAAAAACCAATTAGAGGCCCTGTCATAATTGCGCATAACCTCCGCAACCCGCTCGCTAGGCACAGAAAGGTTGTCCATTATCGTAAAATGCCCATAATTAAACCCCTCATTCTCCCCCTTTGCCGCCATCTTCTCCTGCATATCCAAAAAATCCCGATAAAACCAATGGCTAGGCATCTTGGCATTAATATCAAAAAACGCCTTGCGCCGCCTGCTGGCCAGCGTCCTATCCAAAGCCTCAAACAAAAAGCTTTTATGCACCTCATTGGCCTCCGAAATATAAACGGACCCAAAAGAAATCCCCTTTATCCGCGCCGCATCATTGGCCTTCTGCCCGCCCTCAATAATCACAATCTTCTCAACCCCGCCCACATCCACAATCAACGCCGCCTTGCCTTCATACCGCCCCTCGCGACACCGCCCCGCAAAAAAATACCGCAGCCCAAAGCCATTGCTATCAATAATATTCAGCCGCGCCGCCGCAATTGTCACCCCCGCCGCCAAATGCAGCTTGTCCGGGTGGCTCTCAATATTCATCGCAAAGGCAATAATATTAAGGATGTTCTTGCCCGCCCGCTTCCCGCCCTCCGCCACATTAAGCCAGCAACCCAAAGACCGCCTCAAATACTCACTCTGCTTGGTCGTAAAATTCGTATAACCCTCCAATTCCTCATTCCTCATTCCTAATTCCTAATTCTCTCTCAACCGGATTATTAATCAACTCCGCCAAGCTCGTATAATCCACCGAACGACCACCCCCATCCGTCTCAGCCGCCGCCTTGCCCCATTTTTCCGGCATCCTATGCTTCAGCCAAAACTCATAAGCCTTATGGTCGCCCTCCAAAGACCGCGAAAACAGCACATCTTCCACCATAAAATCCGCCACCTCCCGGTCTATCCGCAAGGCCGCATCAATCTCCTCATGCTCATCCGCCCATAGCTTTAGCGTAGCCACCGCAACCCCAATCTTCGCAGCAATCTCATCAGCGCCATCCCCCGACCGCCGCCAACCGCCAATCAAAGCCAGCCCCTGGGGTGTAAGCCAATCCGCCCTTTCAACCCTCTTCTTCAACCAATCCCCCCTTTGCTTCAACAAAAAAGAGAAGCCATATCAGCTTCTCTAATTTTTCACAATACAATTATAGCACATCCCAAACTAACATTTCATTCCAACTTTTTCCCAAATTCTTCCTAAGAAAAAAACATCATAATAGAACTCAAAACAAAAGTAATAGCCAAACCAACAGCAATAACCATAGCAATAATCTTGTTCCTACGCTGCTTCCGGCTCATTCCAGAAAACCTACTATCCCTCTTCATTAGCACTCACTCCCTTCCAACCAAAATTCCTCATTCCAAATTCCTAATTCCTCATTCCTCACTCTCTTCGCCTATCTCCAATCCTTCTCTCCTCCATCCCCACTCTTCCAGCCTTCTTCGCTTCAATGTTAACCAAAATATCATCTATAACATTGCGCGCAACAGTCGCAATAGGTATGGCCATAATCATCCCCAGGATACCATAGTACGCGCCGCCCACAGTAATACCAATAATAACCAGCAGCGGCGGTATCTTCATAGACCCTCCCAAAAGCCTTGGAAAAATAAAATTGGCATCAATCTGCTGTATCACCAACATAACAATAGCAGCAATAAACCCGGTCTGCGGCCCGTCTGTCAGCAATATAACAATAATAGCCGCCACCGTGCCCACAATAGACCCAAAATATGGTATCAAATTCGCAAAACCCAGCATGGGCCCCAGCGCAAAGGCATAATTAATACCCATAACAGACAGCGCAAAGGTCATTATAGTCCCCAAAATAATAGCATCCAGCACCTGGCAAAAAATGTATCTCTTAAAATACATATTAATATCGCGCCCATATTTCATAAACACAGGATAGAACTTTTGCGTCATCAATGCCTTAAAAATCCGCGCCGTAAAGGCCTTTATCCTCTCGCCCTCCAGCAAAAAATACACCGAGCTTATAAGCGCGATAGCCGCCCTAAAAACCCCGCCGGCAAAGCTCACCAGCGTATTGAGGGCCATCGTCACATTCTCAATATTAAATATATTCAAAATCTCATCCGCATTAAAATCTTCCACAATTTCTGTCAGGCCGGGCAGTGGGAAACCATCATTAGCGTCCAGCTCTATCAAAAAATCCCCCGCCATATTAAGAAGCTCCGGCAAAAACACAACAAAATCCGTAATGCTGGTATAAATCTGAGGGAAAACCAGCGCGGACAGAAAAGTCATAATCAATATAAACACAAGATATGTTAAAAGCACAGAAAACCCGCGTACCCGCTGCATCACAAAAGGATATTTTAGCCGCAGCAGCAGCTTTTCCAGCCCCTCCCGCGGAATATTAAGCGCGTATGCAATCATAAAACCCCAAACAAACGGCGCAATCGTATTAATAAAAAATCCAATCCACGAAAAAATCGCCGCAGCCTCTGCCACAATATGGAAAACCACAATGGCCGCCGCAACCAGCAATAGGGCCGCAATCCACGTCCTCATCTGGCTCGAATCCATTATTCTCCTCATACCACAACCTCCGCGTCCCTATCAAAAAAATAAATCACCCTCTGCACCACCTGCGCCCCAAAAATCCGCTCCACCGCATACTGATAAAGCTCCATTTGCGGCAAATAGTGCTGCGCCGCGGCCTGCACATCGCCGCGCACCCTCTCGGTCTTATAGTCCACAATCACCATGCCGCCGCCCTCTTCAAAAACACAGTCAATCACCCCATGCAGCAGCATTTCCTCCGACTCTTCACTCTCATACGCCATATTCACCATTCCCGGCGCAATCGCTGTCGCAAAAGGCATCTCTCGCCGCAAAGCACCGGCATCTCGCATGCGCCCTGCAATATCAGATTCCAAAAACCGTACAATGCTGTCCACGGGCACAATAGCGGCCTCTTCCGGGTTCAAAATTTTCCTCTCCACCAACCCATTCACAACATCCAAGATATCATCCCTACCACATTTTTCCAAATCGACATGCTCCAAAACCGTATGCACAACAATCCCGCGCCCAGCAGAATCAATCTTCACGCCATCCAGCAAAAATCCAGGCTTAGCAAACTCCCGCGCCTCACCCGTCATTCCGGGCTCGACCCGGAATCCCCCATGGCCACTCAACTCCGCCGAATCCCCCAAAAATTCCCGATAATACAGCCGCTTAACCTCACTAACAGACATCTTAGCAGGCGCGTAAATCGCCGCCTGATAGGGATACTCGTACTCCAAACGCCTAAAAACTTCCTCTCTCCTGCCGTCATCCCCGGCATCAACACCGTCATTGCAGCTATCAACACCGTCATTCCGGGCTCGACCCGGAATCCCCTCGCCAATCGCAGCAAGCCTATCCCGTTGCCTCTCCTCCTCCAATTCAAACTCCCCATCATCAGATTTCCTAATATCCCAAATCCTATCATCCATCTCCGGCTGCGCCGTCAAAACCCAGTCCAAAAAGCTCTTTCCGGCCCTCTTGCTAGTCCCCACCAAAAACAGCTTCTCCTTAGCCCTAGTCAATGCTACATACAGTATACGCATTTCTTCAGAAATCTGCGTAGCCGCTTTCTTTTTACCTATAACATATCGCGCAAAAGTATTACTAGCCACGCGCCGCTCCAAATCAACAGCCCTAAAGCCCACGCCCAGCTCAAAATCCATCATAAAATCCCGACGCATATCCTGCATATTAAAACCTTTGCCAAGCCCGCAAACAAAGACCACAGGATACTCCAGCCCCTTGCTTTTATGTATGGACATAATGCGCACCAAATCTTCATTTTCGTTGCTAACAGCTGCCTTTCTAAACCCATAGTTGTTTTTTTGCAGCCGCTCTATATACCGTATAAAGTTAAACAGCCCACGGTAGCTGGTTTGTTCATATTTAGCCGCCTTTTCAAACAGTACCATCAAATTAGCTCGCCTAATTTTGCCCCCCGGCAAAATCCCAACATAATTGTAAAAATCTGTCTGCTCATACAAATAAAAAATCAGCTCACTAACAGTCATCCGCGCCGCCGCATCGCGCCAAATCTCAAGCCTAGACAAAAAGTCACGCGCTTTCGCCACCAATCCGTCATTCCGGGCCTGACCCGGAATCCCTTCATCATCTATATATACGCAAAGAGCCCCATGGAAGTCTCCACCAGCCGCCCCACGCACCTCCACCAGCTCATCCGCACTAAACCTAAAGATAGCAGAATACAAAAGAGCCGCCAAAGGTATATCCTGACGCGGATTATCAATAACTGACAGCAAAGCCAGCATCACCATAACTTCTTCGGCCAAAAAATAATCCTCTTCGCCGCCAGTAAATGCAGGCACATCCTGGTTTTTCAGCTCCGCCGCAAAAGCCTGTGCCGCCCCCGCAGACCGTAGCAAAATCACAATATCAGAATACCTGATATCCCGATGCTCATCCCCATGCTTCACCTGAAATCCCGAATCCACCAGCTCCCGAATGTGCCGCGCCACAACCTTGCCCTCAATCTCTGCCGTAGTCAACTCCGCCAAACCGCTCTCATCCAGGCTTTCCTCCCCTTCGCTCTCCCCCTCTTCCTTGCTATCTTCAATTATATGCAAGACAGTCCTAAAATCTTGCTCCATCTCTTCGCTAAATTCGGCCGCAAACTGCAATCGCGAATGTTCGTCATAATCCACACCACCCACTCCCGCAGTCATAACCCGCGAAAATAGCCAGTTCACAGAATCTATAACACCCCGCCGACTCCTAAAATTCTTCGCTAAATGTATAAGCTGTCCGCGCCCTTCATCAGCCAAATACCCCTCATACTTTTCCACAAAAATCTCTGGCCGCGCCATCCTAAACTGATATATGCACTGCTTAACATCCCCCACCATAAAGCGATTGCGCCTATCACCAGACACCGCCGCCAGCACAATTTCCTGTATCTCACTCAAATCCTGATACTCATCAATAAAAATCTCATCAAACTCCCGCTGCAATTCCCTTGCTTCCGCCGTTTGCGCCAGCTTTTCATCCACCAAAATCTTCAAACAAAAATGCTCAAAATCTGCAAAATCTGCCATATTCTTTTCTCTCTTGGCCTCGGCAAATCTATTCGCAAAATCCAAAACAACAGATGCAAGTGCCCTTACATTCTCGTAATTCCCTCGTAAATCCTGCTCCATATCATCAGGATTTTTCAAACAAGCCCCTCGCAAATCTTCAACAGCCTTCTTCGCCTCCGCCCTAATTTCCTTAATTTTCCCCTTACCCTCTACATTTTCATCCGTGTCTCTAACGCTCGGAAGCCTACCAAGAGAACAGTCCAACACTTCGCAAAACGCCTCAAAGCCATCCTCCAAAGTAGCAGCCACTATCTTCATATTCATCAAATCCTGCATCAAAATCTGCGCATATTTCCCCTCCAAACCCGGTGTATCCTGCGCAATCCCTACAGCTTCCTTCAATCCCACCAAAACAGCCTCCAGCACCTGCACCGCATGCTCCTCAAAAGCCCCATACCAAAGGGATTCCTCAATCCCACCCCCCATCAGATACGCCTGGGCCGCCTGGGCCAGCCAACCTTCCGGATTAGCACAAGCTCGCGTAAACTCATACACATCCAGCACCAGCCGCCGAAAATTATCATCCCGCACACCATATCCATGATCAAATATCTGTGCAAGCTGCACAAATTCAGGGTTTTCGCCCCAATCATAATAGCTTTGATACCGCTCTTCAAAAAGCCCATCCAAAATCTCGGCCTTCATCAGCTCAATCTCAGCCTCATCAGCCACCCGAAACCCCGGATCCATATCAATTTTATGAAAAAACCGCCGCGCCACCGATAGGCAAAACGAATGTATAGTTGTGATATGAGATTTGCTCATAAGCGCAAGCTGCTTCCGCAAATTTGCGTCGCTAGGACTAGCCTTAATCCGCTTATTTAGCTCCGCCGCAACCCTTTGCCGCATCTGTGTTGCGGCCGCATCCGTAAAAGTCACCACCAACAGCCTGTCTATACCCACAGGATTACTATCAGTAATTATTCGCAAAATCCGCTCTACAAGCACAGCCGTCTTGCCGCTGCCTGCCCCCGCAGACACCAACACATCGCGCCCTCGTGCCTCTATAGCTCTAGTTTGCTCAACTGTGAATTTCATTGTTCAAAAACCTCTTAATCTCCGATAATTCAGCACTCACAGCACCCTGCGCCACCAAATTGTTAATGCCACCCTTGCCACCCAACTCTTCGTTAAATCTAACCGCAAAATCACGTAGAGCATTGGCATCCCGACCGCAAATAAAGTACCTCTGACCAGACAGAATCACCGCCAAACCAGCCCTTTGCACCACAAAATCCGCAAAACGCCGCATGTCATCCATCTCCAAATCATCCTCATAAAACCACGCCAACCCTCCATTTCCCGGAACTTGCATGGCCTGCATCTCAAAAATTCGGCTCTTTAAGCCACCAATCTCTTTTTTCAATGCTACATTAACACCCAGTAGCTTTCTAACAGCCCCAATGCACATATCCGTCTCTGCCGATGTAAGCCGCGAAATCTCTCTTAAAATATCATTCTTGCGCGTATAGTCCCAATGGGCATCATACCCACAGTAAACCATCAACCGCACGCCGCCCTTATATTTCTGCGCCGCCACAATCTTCACAAGCCCCACTTCCAGCGTGTTGCTCACATGCAGCCCCGCACACGCACACAAATCAAACCGCGCAATATCCACCAGCCGCACATCATCAGCCGCACCAAAATCCTTTTTGCTCCGCACATCCAGCCGCGCCAGCTCTTCCCCCATAATCACCGAAATAGCAACATCCACAGCCGCCAGCACCGCTCCATTGGCGTACATTTCCAGCTCCAGCAAAGCCTGGGCATCCAAATTTGCGTCCAAATCCATCGTAAACCCGCGCTCGCTCATATGAAAGCCTACATTCGTAGCCCCCCAGCGGCTTTTCGCAAGGCCCGACAACAAATGCTCACCGGTATGATTCTGCATAAACCCATAACGGCGCGCAAAATCAATGCGCCCAAGGATTCCATCCCCAACGCCAAACTCCGGCTCGTCACCTTCCACAATATGCCAAATCAACCCATCCCGGGCATAGCATTCCACAACACGCATGCCGCCCAAAACCCCGGTATCACAGGGCTGTCCGCCGCCGCCCGGATAAAAGCACGTGCCGTCCAACAAAATCCGCCAGCCCTGCTCGTAACCCTCACAAGCCATCACCACAGCCGCAAAATCCTTTGTATATGCCGATTCATAGTATTTCTTAACAGTTCTCTCCATTTGCACTCTCCTTTTCCATATTTTTATCTTATCCAATACAATCGCGATTGTCAAGCGCGAGATTTTATGATATACTTATAAATACGTCGTTCCGGGCTAGACCCGGAATCCCCGCGGAGGTACAACTATGCGCATAGGCATGGGCTACGATGCCCACAAACTCGTCCCCAATCGCAAACTGATATTGGGCGGTGTCGAAATCCCCCATCATCTCGGCCTTCTCGGCCATTCCGATGCCGATGTGGCCACCCACGCAATCATCGACGCCCTGCTGGGCGCGGCCGGCCTAGGCGACATAGGCCGCAATTTCCCAGACAATGACGAAACCTACCGCGACATTTCCTCCCTGCAACTTCTGCGCGAAACCGTCGCAAAACTGACCGCTTCGGGCTATTACATAATCAATATAGACGCAACCATAGTAGCCCAAAACCCAAAGCTCGCGCCATTTCTCCCCGAAATGAAAAAAACTGTCGCGTCTATCCTAGATGTCGCTACTGACTGTATCAATATTAAAGCCACAACCGAAGAACATATGGGCTTTACCGGCTCTGAAGAAGGCATGGCCGCCCACGCAGTATGTCTCATCAACAAGGAGAAACCATGAAACTATACAACACCATGACCCGTAAGAAAGAGGACTTCACCCCCATAAACCCCGGCCACGCAGGCCTCTACATCTGCGGCCCTACCGTCTACAATCAAATCCATGTGGGCAACGCCCGTGTATACGTGGTTTTTGACGTGCTTCGCCGTTTTCTGGAACATTGCGGCTACAATGTCAATCTTGTCCAAAATTTTACAGATATTGACGATAGAATCATCGCCATGGCAAACGATGGGGGTGTTGATTTCATCGACATTTCCAACAAATATATCGCAGAATTTTTAACAGACACTGACGCCCTAAATGTGCGCCGCGCCACCCACTACCCCCGCGTAACCGAGGAAATTCCCGGTATAATCGTACTTGTGCAGCATTTGGTCGCAACAGACTATGCCTACGAAGTGAGCGGAACGGTCTATTTCAACGCACCGAGAGCCAACAACTACGGCAAACTCTCCAAGAAAAATATCGACGACCTCGAAGCCGGCGCGCGGGTCGAAGTCAATAGCGACAAACACCATCCCTCCGACTTTGTGCTATGGAAAGCCGCCAAACCCGGCGAACCCAGCTGGCCAAGCCCCTGGGGCACTGGCCGCCCAGGCTGGCATATAGAATGCTCCGTAATGTCCCGCAAATACATCGGCCAAACTATAGACATCCACGCAGGCGGCCAGGACCTGATTTTTCCCCACCACGAAAACGAAATTGCCCAATCCGAAGCTGAATCCCCCGGCCAGCCATTTGTAAACTACTGGTTGCACAACGGCATGATTCTTTCAGACAACCAAAAAATGTCAAAATCCGATGGCAATTTCTTCCTAGTGCGCGAAGTAGCCCAAAAATTCAGCTATCCCGTGCTGCGCTTCTTCCTGCTCTCCGCCCACTACCGCATGCCGCTAAACTTCAGCGAAGACCTAATGCAGGCCGCCGCAAACGGCCTAGAGCGCATACGCAACTGCCGCCGCAACCTACAAGACGCACTAAACTCCGACGCCGTCATCCCGGGCCACGACCCGGAATCCCCCACCCAGGAACTCACCACCCTACGCCAAGCCTTCACCAATGCCCTTTCCGACGACCTAAACACCGCCAACGCCATCACCGCCCTCTTCGACCTGGTAAAATTCGCCAACACCCACGGGGGCAACCCGCAAGCCATCCTAACCGAAATGGACTTCATGTGCGACATTCTAGGCCTAAATCTTGATACCGACAGTATCAATACTAACGCCACAGAAATAGAAAACTTACTAGCAGAACGCAACGACGCAAAAGCCAACAAGGACTGGACAAAAGCCGACCAAATCCGCGATCAGCTGGCAGAAATGGGCATAATAATCAAAGATACAAGAGAAGGGACAAAGTGGCATTATGCTGGAAAATAAAGTAAGCGAACCCCACCTATGCTCCCCTCTAAACCTAGCCTTCATCGGCGATGCCGTCTACACCCTGCTAACCCGCACCCGGCTTGTAACCCAGGCCAACCGCCCAACAAACGCCCTAACCAAAGCCACCAGCACCAAGGTTAAGGCCGCCGCCCAGTCCGCGAACTACTACAAAATTCAAGACCGCCTAACACCGGAAGAAGCCGCCATACTAAAGCGCGGCCGCAACGCGAGTCCCGGCCAAAAGGCAAAAAACGCCACCTTCGCCGACTATCGCAACGCCACCGGCCTGGAAGCCCTTTTCGGCTACCTATACCTATCCGGCCAAAACACCAGGATTCTAGAACTTTTTGACATATGTTGGAGTGATACTAATGAAGAAAAACCCTAAAGACACCCGCAAAACTGACGAAAACACCAGCCCCTTATTGCTGCTGGGCCGCAACGCCGTCATGGAAGCCATCAACGCTGACCGCGACATCCACCGCCTTTTCGTAAAAAAAGGTGACATCGAGGGCTCGCTAAAGGTAATTGTCGCAAAAGCCAAAGAAAAAGGCATTGTGACAAGCTTTGTGCCCAAAGAAAAGCTGGACGAAATGTCAGAAAACGGCAAACACCAGGGCGTTCTCGCTTCCTGCCCCGCTTTCGACTATGCAGAACTGCACAATGTCCTACGAGGCATACTAAAAAAAGATCAACAGCCCTTCCTGGTCATCCTAGACAAAATCTACGACCCCCACAACTTCGGCGCGATAATCCGCACAGCCCTGGCTTGCGGTGCTCATGCGGTCATCATCCCAAAACGCCGCTCTGTCGGCATCACGCCCGCCGTGGTCACATCTTCCGCAGGTGCAATAGAACATCTGCCCGTCTGTCGCGTTTCCAATATTTCTCAAACCATCGACGAGCTTAAAAAAATGGGCATTTGGGTTGCCGGCGCAGATACCACCGGCCAAAACCTATACACCGCGCCGCTAACAGGCGCAATAGCCCTTGTCATCGGCAACGAAGGCGAAGGCATATCCCGCCTTGTTAAAGAAAAATGCGACTTCCTTGTCAGCATCCCCATGCCGGGCGCAATGTCATCCCTTAATGCCTCCGTGGCCGCCGCCGTGTGCATGTATGAAATCCTTCGGCGCAAATCCTAGCCCCAATATTCGCACCTTCGACTTCCTCCTCGTAGATGGCTACAACATCATCCACGACTGGGAGTTTTTAACAACCCTAGCCGACATTTCTCTGGAGCTCGCTCGCGACAAGCTAATCAACATGGTGGCCAACTACCAGGGCTTCAAAGACATCAATGTCATCATCGTCTTCGATGCCCACAAAATCCGCCATGGCCACGAAAAAGTCATCAGCTACGGCAACATCACCATAGTCTACACCCAGGAATCCGAAACCGCCGATGCCTACATAGAGCGCACCATCCAGGGTCTGACCCGCAAAGCCAGGCCCTACCGCGCAGCCGTTGCCACCTCCGACAGCCTAGAGCAAGTCATCATAATGGCCAAGGGCGCAATCCGCCTTTCCGCATCAGATTTCCTAACAGAAATAGAAGCCGCCGAAGCCGAAATCCGCCACAAAATTGCCACCTCAAAACCCGTAAAAACCAACCAACTACTAGACAACCTAGACCCCGCCATGGCCAGCTGGCTAGAAGCCGCCCGCCTGCGTATGAGCGACCTGTGGCCGCCTGGCGATACAAATTAACTAGTATTTCATGATAAAACAAAGGAGAGACCACTTTGATCCACGAAAATATTCTATACCCCCAAGAATGTTACCAAATCCAAGATGCAGTCATTGATGTACACAAAGAGATGGGTGGCGGCTTTTTAGAAGCCGTCTATCAGGAGTGCCTCGAAAGAGAACTTTCACTACGCCAAATCCCTTTTGAATCTAAGAAACACTTGGAGATTTTGTACAAAGGAAAACCATTGGCATCGCGATATGCACCAGACCTAGTTTGCTACGGCAAAATAATTGTCGAAATAAAGGCAGCAAAAGTTATTACGCCAGAGCATAAGGCTCAGCTAATCAACTATCTAAAAGCGACTTCAATAGAGCTAGGATTGCTAATCAACTTTGGAGCGCACCTAAGGGCAGAAATAGTCAGGATGGCAAATACTAATTTCAAGTGTTTTAACCGCGAATAGCGCGAATTGACGCGAATAAAACCTTTTAACTCTATTTGTGTTTTGCACTTATTCGCGTTCATTCGCGCTATTCGCGGTTAAAAAGAAAGGTTCAAAAAATGCCCAACTACCCCTCCCTACCAGACGAAGCCCTAGTGGCCCTATCCATCACCGACCCCGCCGCCGCCGAGGCTCTTTTGCTGCGCTACAAAAACTTCGTAAAAAAAATTGTGCGTCCCTATTTTATCATAGGAGCAGACCGGGACGACATTATCCAAGAGGGTATGATAGGCCTGCACAAAGCCATGCGCGAATACCGCGTGGGCAGCGCGGCCTCATTCGCCTCCTTTGCCGCCATCTGCATAAAAAGCCAGGTAATGACAGCAATAAAAAATGCCTCTCGCAAGAAGCACAGCCCCCTAAACACATATATTCCCATAGACCACGATGACGACGGCCCGGGCTTTAGCGACAACAGCCAAAACCCCGAAAATGTCCTAATCTGCCGTGAAAACAAAACAAACCTAGAAAATATAGTAAGCACATCCCTAAGCAACCTAGAATCCGCCATCCTTACACATTTCCTCGCCGGTCTCTCCTACGCAGAAATCGGCGCAAGCTTGGGCATCACACCAAAATCCGTAGACAACGCCCTATTCCGTATACGCCGTAAAGTGACGAGGCACATAGCCTCGTCATAACGATAACTCCTGCCAAAGCAACTCCACCAGCTCCGGCGCAGTCACACGGTCCTCCACCCGCTCTATAATCAAATGCAAATTATCCAAATCCGTCAAATCCAATATATCTCCATTGTCCAACATCTGCAATGTAGGCCGCAGGGCATTTGTATTGCTAGTAACCACCCCTGTGCGGTCATTAGAAAGCAGCACCGCAGTACCTTTGGTATAAAATTCCACCGTCTTCGCAAAGGCATTCACAATCTTATAATCAAAAGCGCGCCCTACATCCCCCGTTAACAGCTCAAAAGCCACAGAAGGGTTCATAGGCCCGCGGTAAGGCCTATAGCTCGTTACGGCATCATACACATCCGCAACAGATATTATCCGCGCAAACAGCGGTATCTTGTCGCCCTTCAAACCATCCGGATACCCCGTACCATCCACCTTTTCGTGATGCCCGCGTATAGCCATCCACATTTGTGAGTCACCAATGCCCTCTTTTTCCAGATACATAGCACCCTTCGCCGAATGTTCCTTCATTATCGCAAACTCTTCATCTGTCAGCTTGCCGGACTTTGTTAAAATCTCAACCGGTATCAAAATCTTACCAATATCATGCATAATAGCCGTGCGTCCCAGTTCTCGCAGTTGCTGCTTTTCCATCTTCAAAGCCCGTCCAATGGCAATAGAAAGCACCGCAACAGAGAGCGAATGATGGAAGGTATAGTCATCATAACTCTTTAACTGCGAGATATGCACAATGCCACTAACCTCGTCAGAAACCGTCTCCACCAGCTGATCAACAACATCATCCAGCTGCTTAACAGCCCTATACGCCGTGGTAACATTGCTGCCCGCCGCCACCGCAAACAAGTCTTGTAGGCTACTAAGAGCCTCTTTAGCCAGCTTTTCGGTTATCATCGGCTCAACTTTAGGCGGTATCGGCTTTTCGCGCATGTGCGGCAACAAAACCCCTCCGGGCTCATCAGAAAGTATCATAACGCTTTTAATTCTATATCGATGCAAGCGGCTAATAGCCACATCTGTCAGCGGCGTGTTCGCTTTAATCAGCATAACCTGCGTTCCATCATCATTGCGCGCAAAAACAGGCCCCGCCGTAACCATACCAGGTATAATATTCTGCATCGACACTTGTACTTTCTGGCTCATCCAGCACCCCTCGCAATCCATTGTTTGTATTTATAGAAATGACTATAACTACCAACTTGCCATCAGCAGCTCCTCCAAAAATATCGAATAATACCGCATATTTGTGTCAATCTTGCCCGGCCACCGCTCATTTATATAATGAAAACAGTCCTGTGGGCTGTGCAGCACCTGCGGCCGCCAACGCCCGCTATCATCCATTTCCATTCCAAACAGCACCACCACAGTATGCCCGGCCCATTTAAACGGCAAATGGTCGCTGCCCGCAAAAAGCAAATCCGGCGTGGTCAAAAGCTCAATATCATGCTCCCGGCTAACCTCCAGCGCAATCTCGCTAACCTGCCGTGTAATATCATTTTCTGATACTTGACCGCTCGCAAACCGCCCCGCGCCATACATCAAATAAGGCCCTTCAAAAAGCACATCCGCATTAATCATAAAGTTAATTCGTGCCCGCTCTTGAAAAGTCAAGGAATCCACATAAACATGCGCCCCCACAAGCCCAACTTCCTCTGCACCAAAGAAAATATATACAATTGTGTAATAATTATCCAAATACAACATCCGCTGTGCGCTCTCCAACAATAGCGCAGTACCAGAAGCATTGTCAGAAGCCCCGGGATACGGCAATGTATCGTAATGCGCCCCAACAACAACCTTGCGGTCGCTTTGCCCCGGCACAGTCAGTATCACATTCTGGCTATAATACCTGGTCACGCCATCACCCAAAATCCATTGGCCCGTTGGCGTATCCCAGCTATGCCACACCCTTTGGGCCACATCACCCTTATAAAACTCCTGCACCTCAATATAGTCCCAATCATAGCCCATGGCCAAAAGCTCCTCCACAAGCCAAATAGCCGTCTCTTTCTCTCGATATGTAAAAGGGCTGCGCGCATACAAATTATCGTTCATAAACTCTATATGCCTAACAGCAATCTCTCCATGCGGCACATAATAAGCCAGATGCTGCGGCTGGCGTATATCCGCAAAACGCGCAAAACCCCAAAGGCTATCGTCCAAAAGCCTTTCGTCAAACTCATCTTCAACAGGTTCGGGTTCAGGTGTAGGCGTTGGCGTAGGGGTCGGTGTAGATGTTGGCGTAGCAACAGCCACCACCACATCATCCTCGTCATTCCGGGCTTGCCCCGGAAACCCCTCATCCTGAGCACCACAACCCAAAAGCCCCATAGCCATTGTCAAAATAATTCCCAATATAATCCACTTCTTCATCAAAATCACACTCCTTCTCTCCCTAATCATACCACATAACCACCCTCTTGTCAAAACCCTCTGCTTCTGCTATAATTAAAGAAAAACGTAGAACACATGTTGTAGGAGGGAAATACATATGGGTCTTATCAGAGCAGCAATAGGCGCAGCAGGCGGCACAATGGCCGACCAATGGCTGGATTTCTTCTTTGCAGAAGCCATGCCAAACAACGTACTCGTAATGCGCGGCGAGCGTCAGCGCACATCCCGCGGCGTTAACAACAGGGGCAACGAAAACATCATCGCCAATGGCAGCGGCATAGCCGTAGCAGATGGCCAATGTATGATTATCGTAGAACAAGGCCGCATCATAGACTTTTGCGCAGAACCCGGCCAATACACCTGGAATTCTTCCACAGAACCCAGCCTTTTCGCAGGCAATCTGGGCGAAAGCATCGTAAACACCTTCAAAACCATGGCCAGACGCTTCGCCCACGGCGGCGACACAGGCAAAGACCAGCGCATCTACTATTTCAACATTCGCGAGCTTGTTAACAACAAATTCGGCACAGCATCTCCCGTGCCTTTTCGCGTTGTGGACAACAACATAGGCCTGGATATCGACATTTCCCTGCGTTGCAATGGTGTATACAGCTTTAAAATTTCCGACCCCCTGCTGTTCTACACCAATGTTTCCGGCAATGTAGAACGCCAATTCACAATAGACCAAATAGACCAACAAATGAAAAGCGAATTTCTTAGTGCCCTAAAGCCCTCTTTCGGTCGGCTTTCCGGCCTGGGCCTGCGCCCCAGCGCAATTCCTGCCCATACCCAAGAGCTGTGCGACGCCTTGGACGAGGCACTAACAGAAAAATGGAGCAACCTAAGAGGCCTACAAATAGTCTCTGTTGCCATAAATTCCCTAACCATACCAAAAGAAGACGAAGAGCTTATAAAACAGCTACAACGCAAAGCCGTAATGCGCGACCCGGGCATGGCAGGCGCAGCCATAGTCTCTGCCCAAGCCGACGCCATGAAAGCCGCCGCTTCCAACGAAGGCGGCGCAATGATGGGCTTTATGGGCCTAAACATGGCGCAACAAGCAGGCGGCATGAACGCCCAAGACCTACTAATGGCTGGCCAGCAGCAACGCCAGGCCACACCCATGGGCGCAGCCCCTCAAAACGCCGACACCTGGCCCTGCGCTTGCGGCGCGGCAAACACAGGCCGCTTCTGCCAAGAATGTGGCACACCAAGACCAGAACCAGCAGCAGGCTGGGCATGCGCCTGCGGCGTAACCAATGCAGGCAGATTCTGCCAAGAATGCGGCACACCAAGACCAGAAAGCAACGACTGGACATGCAACTGCGGCACAGCCAACACAGGCCGTTTCTGTCAACAGTGCGGCACACCAAGGGCATAGCTCCTAACACCGTCATCCCGGGCTTGACCCGGGATCTCCTGCGAGAAAACATGTATCACACCAAGGAGGAAGCCCCATGGACCAAACCACCAAAACCATCCAAGACTACTACAACACCGACATCTCCATAGAATGGAATCGCATAGCAAACCGCCCTGAATTCCTCCTAACATGCCGCATGCTGGATCGCTACATAAAACCCGGCCAAACCGTGTTGGACATAGGCGGCGGCCCGGGCCGCTATTCACACTACTTAGCCGCCAAGGGCTGCAAAGTCACTTTACTAGACCTTTCAGAAGAAAACACAAAATTCGCGCTAGAAGAAGCCGCCCGCCAAGGCCTCTCCATACAGGCAATAGCAGGCGATGCCCGGCTGGCGGACACCCTGGTAGAAGGCCAATTTGACCACATTCTGCTAATGGGCCCACTCTATCACCTTCTGGAAGAAAAAGACCGCATAAAATCAGTAAACGCCGCACTAGCCAAACTAAAACCCGGCGGCATCCTTTACGCCGCCTTCATAAATATGTACGCCGCCATAATCTACGGCATGAGATTCGAACCAGAATACATAACCTCTACCGCCCCATTCGCGGTGGAATACTTCGAAAAACTCCTCGACCAAAAAAGCTTTGCAGGCGATGCCTTCACAAAAGCGTTTTTCATAGAGCAAGGCGAAATCCTGCCCTTTATGGCACAGTTCCCGTTGCAAAAGCTCCATCTCTTCGGCCAAGAAGGCATAACAGCCCCCTGCGAAGACAATATAATGTCCCAGCCGCCGAATGTCATAAACGCATGGCTGGACCTTTGCGAAAAAATCTGGGAGCGCGAAGAGCTGCTAAGCTGGTCCGAACACCTAATGTACGTTGGTAAAAAAACCTAATCAAGGAGGAAACCAATGGCACTACAACAATACAAATGCCCCAACTGCGACGGCGGCATAAACTTCGACGCAGGCACACAGGAAATGAAATGCCCCTTCTGCGACTCCACCTTCGATGTAGCGGCCCTAAAATCCTACGACGACGAGCGCGCAGAAGATGCTGCCGACCAAATAGAATGGGCCTCCCACGAGGACGCCCAATGGCTGGAAGGCGAACAAGAAGGCCTGCGCGCCTATCTGTGCAATTCCTGCGCAGGCGAGGTTATAGGCGATGCCGTAACAGCCGCCACATCCTGCCCATATTGCGGCAATCCCGTCGTTATGACAGGCCAGCTTTCCGGCGCACTAAAACCCGATCTCATCGTCCCATTCCAACTGGACAAAGCCGCCGCCAAAGAAGCCCTAACGCGCCATCTATCCGACAAAAAACTGCTGCCGCGCTGCTTTAAATCCACAAAAACCCTGGACGAAATAAAGGGCATATACGTACCCTTCTGGCTTTTCGATGCAGAAATAGACGCAAACATGCGCTACCGCGCCACCACCGTGCGCAAATGGTCCGACAGCCGCTTTCACTACATCCAAACCCGCCACTTCAACGTGACCCGCAAGGGCCCGATGGCCTTCGATGCCGTACCCGTAGATGCCTCCGCCAAAATGCCGGCAGACCTGATGGAATCCATAGAACCCTACGACACAAAGACCGCCCAGGAATTCCGCACGGCCTTCCTATCAGGCTATCTAGCCGATAAATTCGACTTCGACTCTGCCCTGTGTAAGGAACGCGCAAATCAGCGCATCAAACAATCAGCCGATGATGCCTTCCGCGCCACCGTCACAGGCTACGCCACCGTGCTACCCCAATACAGCGGGGTCTATCTGCGCAAAAGCACCGTAAAATACGCCCTGCTGCCGGTCTGGACCATAACAGCCACCTGGCGCGGCCAAAACTACCTCTTCGCCATGAACGGCCAAACAGGCAAATTCGTGGGCAACCTACCCACCGACTGGGGCATCTTCTGGCGTTGGTTCGGCATCCTGGCCGTCTCCATCGCCGTTGTCCTCAACCTAATCCTAATTCTAGCGGGGGTGCTACTATGAAATCACTAGCAATGCTCTATGCCGGCTTCGACTTCGACCTAAACATAGGCCTCTTCTGGACGCCCTCCATGGCCATCGGCGCAGTGCTCATCGCCCTAGCCATAGCCGCCGCCGTCATGCTCTTAAAGCGCAGCAAACTAAAATCCGTCCGCTTCCAGCGCGCGGCCTGCAACTATGTCCGCCCCGGCAGCTTCAAACTAGCCGCCAAGCGCGACGTCTTCCTCTTCGCCAACACCACCCGTATCCCCCGCTCGCAAAACACCGGTTCAAGCGGCGGTAGGCGCAGATAAGAGCTCACAATTTCAAACCAACAGGGAAGCTTTTGCTCCCCTGTTTTTTCTTGTTCAATACCCCTACTTCAAGGCTACCGTCTTAAAAAATGTTTTCAACATCTCCTCTGCCAGCGGTATGTATTTTTCATCCAATGTCGCAAGCGTCCTAGAAATCATGGACACATCTGCAACCGATTTTTTGCCCATTAGCACAAAATCCGCCGATACCCCCAGCCCTTCACACAGCTTGTAAAGAGTTTCAGCCGATACACCCTTAACCCCGCGCTCTATTTCAGATAAAAACTGCGGCGAAATATTTACATAATCGCACAAACCCTCTCTTGTTATGCCAAGATATTCTCTCTGCGCCCTCACTCTTGCCCCTATTTGCTTATTCAAAACATTTGCCACAAAATCACCTTTTTGCATTAGTCTACTTCATGCCATCAGCTAAATAAACAAGCAATAGCACTTGACAAACACATGCTTATAGCTTATACTAGCTATAAGCATGTTTACAGAAAGTCTACATAAAAAGGAGATGAATATCATGAAATTCTGTCCTCAATGCGGAGCGGAACTTACAACAGGAGCAGGTTTTTGCGCTTCTTGCGGTGCAAATATCAACAACAAAGGCAGCGGTGCATCTTCCACAGAACAGGTTGCAGCAGAATCGGAATTGGCCAACCTGTATAGCGCCGCCCACAGGGCAAAGGCAAGTGCCAATGTAGATCAAGCTTTCAAGTATTACGAGCAAATTGCAATGAAAGACCCACACAATTGGGAACCAACTTTCTATGTGCCGCTTTTACAGGCAATGCAGGGGCTTCGTGACGGCGAGTTTAACTCTTCTATTATGCTTGTAGGAAATTGCATAAAAGTCACTTTCGACCTAATCGAAGATATCGAAGATTACGACGAACAAAACCACGCCGCAAAAGATGTGGCCGGTAATATCGAAGCTTTTGTAGAGGGCATGGGGCAAGCAGTAAAGCGTGACTGGAAAAACGATAAAGATGAATTGTTTGCTTACCACAAAGCGATAGACGCAGGTGTATTCAAGCAAAATGCAGATCATAAGGAAATTGATAAAAGATGGGATGCCAGAAAAGAGGCATTAGATGATATAGTCGGCATGCTAAAACAAAGACAAACCAGGCTGCACGAGGTAGTGGGCAAGCGCAGATTCGAGGAATTTTGGGCAGAAAATCAACCGCTAAAAGCAGAGCTAGAGTCTGAAAAAACCGGTCTAAAAGAACAAATTTCAGTGCTGGAAAAAGAAATCTCCGAAATGCCACCCAAAATAGAAGGATACCAAAACATGCTGGAGCTACAAAAGCAAGTTGCAAATCTAACATCAGAGAAAAAAGCCTTGGGACTACTAAAATTAAAAGAGAAAAAAGCCGTGCAAGTAAAAATTGATGCAGTCAACGCCCAAATCGCTCCAATACAGGGGCGCATAGACGCCGCTATAGCAGAAGTACAAAAACGCATTGCCCCATTAACAAACAGAGTGCAAGCTATAGACCACGAGCTAACAAAGCCTCGTTAAACAACTATAAAGTCAAAACCAAAACCCTTTAACCGCGAATAGCGCGAATATACGCGAATAAAATCAGCATTCCCATTCGCATATATTCGCGCTATTCGCGGTTAAAAAGGGGTTTCCGCCCTACGTAGCTCTTTCCCTCATCTCATTCTCAACAAACCCCCGTATATACAAATTACTCTCATCCCCCACAAAAAACATAAAGCACCCATAGCCGCATTTCGTAAAACGCTCGCCACCAATGGCAAAGTCATAACCCATCTTGCACCTAGAATTACAAGCCTCGGGGTCAATCAGCCTTTTGCATATCCCGGCCTTGGCAATGGCATCCATCATCTCCTGGGGTAATGTCTCCAAAAATGCCGGATACTTCCCTGCATTTTCCCCATAAATCCGCACCATCATGCCCTTTTTCCGAAAAAGAAAATTAACAACAGACCTTTTGTCCCTCGCATACGAGATAAAATAGCCGTTGCTCTTTAATTCTATTTTCGCCTTGCAGCCATTGTCAATCAAATAGCTATGCAGGTCGCTAACAAAGCCCTGATGGGCAGGCTCCACAGTGGCCAAAAACTCCCCAAAGCCAATCTCTTGCTTTGCCACTATCCCAGCTCCTTTAGCAGCCCATCAATCCCCGCGATAGCCGCATCATACTCCCCCGCCAACCTATCATGCAAAATCACTTTTATTTTGCCACCATAGGCCGGGGTTTCTTCGTATTCCATCAATGCATCAGCCGAGGCCTTCATTTCGCTAAAGTCCATGGTGTCCAAGGCCTGCTTTAGACGACCAAGAGCCTGCGACAATTTTGCCTTATCTATCGTTGCGCCACCAGGCACTGCGGCATCTGCAAGCACATTATCTATATTTCCAAGCAATATATAAAATTCTTCCATATATGCAGCATGGTTTGCATCTATATAGCCCCAATCGTCCGCCAGCTCCAGCCTTTCGGCATCTTTGGCCAGCTTCTCTGCGCCAATATTTCCCAGCGCACTCTTTAGACCATGCACATGTGTTGTATATAGCGGCTTGTCTTGGTTTGCAAAACATTCTGCAAGCTCTGCCAGCTTATTGCGGCTGTCTTTGCAAAACACGCCCAATATTTTTTGATAGCTCTTAACCCTGCCACCCAGCCTGGCAAGGCCTTTATCCACATTTACCCCTTCAATCCTCAAGACCATTTCCTCCTTATTATAGCAAGCACGCAATTAACGAATAATTATGAAAAGCATTAAGGGATCTGCCCCGCACATCGCAGCCAATAGGCGAAATCTCGCCGCCGCTATATGATGCAAGAAAAGGAACATCCCCCCGCAATATATCTTTTATTTGCGCAAGCTCTTTCATAGGATCAGACCCTATGCAAAGCTGCCTGATAATGCAAGAAAAAATCATAACTGTCTGCACATTGTCCAAATCCGCAATTTGCTTAACAACCTCTGTTGTCGCATTTAAAATATCATCCGCACCAAGGGACGCAACAGAAAGCACAGCCTGCTCCGGAACTTTTCCGCGGAAAGAAACATATCCATTTTCATCAAAAGCAATAAGCGCACGCACAAAGGTTCTCGCAATACCTTCACTATCCACTTTGCTCACCAAAAAAGGCACAAAATACACGCCCGGCTTAAAATTCCCGTTTTCTGCCAGGCCTACGCTTTCAAAATAGTCCCTAGCCAGCATATTGTTAATTTCCTGCACAATATGCCCATCGGCCTTTGTAACCACAGCGTCTTCTCCACCCAGGTTCGTCTGGGCAGGCACCGTCGCAACATAAAAGCGCGGGTCAACATTGCCAAAGATTAAAACATAGGTTGCCTCGCGTTTAAAATGCTCGCCATTATATACAGACATGCTGCGGTCAAAATCCCGCACAGCATCATCTACAGACAATGTGCCAAAAACCGGAACATCGCCGCAAACCTTTTCCACAGCTTCTACATAGCAGTCTCCGGGCAAGCTTTCATTGTCTGTTACTGTCGGGAACAAAAGAGCCAGCTTCAAAGGTTGCTCGGACATACCAAGAGCCGTCTTCATAGACTTTCCTATGGCACTCTCATAATTTTCCACAAGCCCTGTTGTGTGCCCCGCAACAAATTCCACATCATCGCTGGTCAAAACCATCATCGAAAACATGTGGTTGCCCACTTCATTGTTAGCGGCAACAGCTACCGTTGTGCCACCTACCATCATAATCCCCAGGCGGTCATACAAAAGCGGCATAATGCCCTCTTCTATAAACTCCGGGTCGCATTGCACAATACCCACGCTATTGCGCAAAAGGGTTGGCCCCTGTTTAAGCTGGTTCGCAATCTCCTCAACAGCCAAATCAATATCGTCAATTGATGTTGTCTGTAAACTAACGGACCTAATCATCAAAGCTCCTCCTCAATAATATCACTTGGAAGCCACTTGCGTAAACACAAATTTAGCTCTTCAAATTCCAGCGGCTTTAGCAAAATATCATCCAGACCATTGCTCAAAAACATCTGCTCTGTACCCTTAATAGCATTGGCTGTCAAGGCAATAATAGGCACATCAGCATTCTTGCCGCCCAAACCGCGTATATGCAGCGTTGCCTCCAGTCCATCCATCTCCGGCATCATATGGTCCATAAAAATAATATCATAGTCGTTATTTTTTGCAAACTCTATGGCCTCTTGGCCGCTATGCGCAAAGGCAGGTGCAATCTCAAAGATATCCAGCATAACTTCGGCAACAGTCAAGTTGGTTTCAATATCATCCACAACCAATATCTTTGCAGCCGGCGCAATAAATTCAGATATCTCTATTATTTCTCCTTCGACAGTATCGCAAGCCTCCACATAAGGCACTCGCGCCGTAAACACCGAACCCTCCCCATAAACGCTCTCCACAGAGATATCGCCATTCATAAGGCGACACAAATTGCCGGCAATAGCCAGACCAAGACCCGTGCCAACAATATTGCGGTTTTTGCGTGTGTCCAGCTGCTCAAAAGGCGCGAAAAGCTTGACAACATCCTCTTCCCGTATACCTATGCCGCTGTCCTTCACCTCAAAATGCAGGCTGTCGCTTTCAAGACGCACGCTAAACACAATCTCACCCTTTTGCGTGTATTTAACAGCATTGGATAGTAGGTTAATCAGCACCTGCCTAATGCGATTTTCATCGCCTTTGGCCACCTCCGGCAGATTTGGACTTTTATGGTATTTCATCTCCAGCCGCTTTTCCTTGCACATGCCGGCAAACATAGAATGTAAATTATCCAGCATATTGGCCAGGTTGTAATTAACGCTGATAATCTCCATTTTGCCGGCTTCAATTTTGGAAAAATCAAGCACATCGTTGATGATGCTAAGCAACGAGCTAGAGGCCCTGCGTATATCTGATATATATCTTTGGTGTTCGGTTGCCAACCCCAGCCTATCCAGCGCGGTAGACATACCCAAAATGGCATTCATTGGCGTTCTCATTTCATGGCTCATCATCGCCAAAAAATCCGATTTTGCGTTGTTAGCATGCTCTGCACGCTGCTTTTCCCGCATAAAATCTGTTAAATCCACCATAACAACCAAAACGCCAGAGCCAATGCCCGCATAGCCATCATCAACGTCGCCGCCCACGCGCCTTAGCTCAATAGTATAATAGCGCGGTTGGTCGTTACACAAAAAATCCACCCAGGCATTAAAGGTTACAATATCGCCAGATAGCATGGTGCTTGTCACAGCATCTTTAAATGCCTGCATATCTTCTTCAGAAAAATATTGTGCCAGCACCTCTTCATAGCTACGATTTTTAATATAATCAAAATTCGGAATATCCATAGCCAGCATAAGAGCTTTTGTAGACAACACAAAATGCCCGTTGCCATCCAAGAGGGTGATGATTTCGGGGCAGTTTTCCAGCAAAACATCCGTATATGCCTTTTGCCTTGCATTGGCCGCAGTAAGAGCCTCGCCCAAAGTTTCCTTGGCCTCTGCCGCTCTCGTCACCTTGTCCAAGAAGCTCTTAGAAACTCTATTTTCACGTTTCAAGCGTCTTATTTCGGCATTAAGCTGTTTAACTTCTTCACGAAGCTCCATAACCTCTTCGCTCTCAACACCAACCAAAAGTTGTTCTGCCATGCACCACTCACCCCCTCCCTGGATATTTAGCCAGCTTGCAATCTTAGCAATACTTAGCGTGCGAGTGCGTGCTGTAGGTGACGCTATGTGCTCGCACGCTTAGTATTGCTTTGATTGCAAGCTGGTATTAAGTACATTCCAAATACAAAATACTAGAACATGCAAGCTATAAATGCATTGTTATGGAAGCGGTTCGTCGCTCTACCATTTTCCACAACGGTCGGGCAAATCTCCCCGCCGCTATACATCATCATATATGGCACATTGCCCGCCAGTGCATCTTCAACAAGCCGCATTTCGTCAAATTGGTCGCCACCCAGCACCATGCACCGTCCCACACAAGAATATATCAAAAGAGCAGATGCATTTTTCACATCTTCCAAAATCTGCTGGGTTGCCTGCTTCGTGGTCAACATTATGTCATTTTTATCAGTTTGCGCAATTTGCACGGTACATCCCTCCGGCATAGCACTTGCACACAACACATGCCGCTCGGGTGTTAATGTAATAATATTTTTAGAAACTTTGGGCGTGCCGTCGTTATAATCCAAGAAAAACGGCAATGAGGACATAGAATATCGGCTTTCGCTAACTTGTATAAGCCCCAAATCCTCTAAGAACACATCAACAGGCCTGCCGTTAAGCTCCATAATAACATGTCCTTCGCTTTTGGTAATAACAGCACTCTTATCCAGCACCTTGTCATGGGACATACTCACCAAATAAAACTTAGGCGAAATATTGCCATAGCACAAAATCATGCTCATTCTATCGGGATAATCCTGCCCATTGTGCAGCAGATAACAGCTGGAAAAATCCAGCGTATCGTCCACAGCCAAAGTGCCAAAGCATGGCACGCCGCCGGATGCCTTGGATATAGTCTCCACATATTCGTCACCGGAATTTTGCATCATAAATGGCGCAAAAGTCAAAATAAGCTCTGGTTTATCATCCCTGGCGGCGGCAGCCTCTTCATAGCTTTTGGCAATAACCTGCCCTGGTGTTTCGTTTAATGAAGGTGTAAGAACATTAACAAACTCTACATCATCGGCAGTTATCACCATCAATGTCATCAAAAAAGAATCCATCTCACCTGCGCCAGAAAGCGGCGAAGATATCGTTCCGGCTACATCAAAAGGTAGAGCATCGCAAACCGCTTTAACAATGCCAGAATCCACAAATTCATAATGGCAGGACATAATGGCTATAGAGTTTTTCAAAAGCCCGCCTGCAAGGTCCAGCTGCGAAACTATCTCCTCAACAGCCAATGCAACATCATCCACCTCTGCGGTAGAGGCCACAAAAGTCTTAATCATTCCACATTCCCTCCTAGATTATTTTTCATACCAATTCTAATCAAAAATCATTTCAAACTTCGCCTGCAAACAGCCATGAAGCGCGTCTGTTTGCGATCTCGTTTTCAATGTATTTGATTGGAATTAGTATCAATCCTAAAATATTCAACATTAAACATTATACAACGAAATTCCATAAAGGTCAACAGATTTTCTCAATTTGTTTGCAGGGAGTTATAGGGTTATTTTACACTAAAAATCTATTAATGGATAAAAATGTATCAATGACTTTTTAAAATTTGCACTTGAAACCAAGACAAGATTATTATATAATAAACACATGAAAAATAACGCCAATGAAAAACAAACCATCATATTGGTGGACGACAACCTAACAAACCTCATAATAGGCGAAAATGTCCTCTCCGATGTCTACAATGTCATCACTCTCAATTCCGGACCTCGCCTATTTGCTATGCTTAAAAAAATTATCCCGGATCTCATCCTTCTAGACATAGAAATGCCAGAAATGGACGGCTATGAAGTAATCAAAAACCTAAAAAGCGACGCAAACCCCCAAATTGCAGACATCCCCGTTATCTTCCTAACATCTCTGGACAACGAGGATACTGAATATCACGGCCTCTCCCTTGGAGCACTCGACTATATAGCAAAGCCCTTCTCGCCGCCGCTTCTACTAAAGCGGCTAGAGCTGCACCTGCTTCTACAAACCCAAAAACGCGAGCTTGTCTTCATAAACAACAACCTGGAAGACATAGTAGAAGAAAAAACCCGCACCATTGTAGACCTTAAAAACATCCTGCTTAGCACCATGGCAGAGCTTGTAGAACACCGGGACGAAATAACCGGCGGCCATATCGAGCGCACCCGCCGCTATATCAAGGTCCTTATGGATGGCATGAAAGAATACAATATCTACCAAGACGAAATGCGCAATGTGGATGAAGAGCTTGTGCTGCAATCCTCACAACTCCACGACCTGGGCAAAATTTCTATTTCCGATACCATACTTTTCAAACCAGGCAAGCTAACACCAGAAGAATTCGACGAAATAAAAAAACACACCACCTTCGGCGGCAGAATCATCTCCGGAATTATCAACAAAACACCGGATAGCGATTTTTTGCAATACGCAAAAATCTTCGCAGAAACCCATCACGAAAAATGGGATGGCAGCGGCTATCCCTACGGCCTAAAAGGCTACGATATACCGCTTTTTGGCCGCCTAATGGCCATAGCGGATGTTTACGATGCTCTCGTAACAGACCGGCCCTACAAAAAAGCCTTCCCACATAGCGATGCCGTACAAATCATCCTAGAAGGCAGCGGCAAGCACTTCGACCCCATTCTGGTAGACCTCTTCCTAAAAGTACACCACGAATTTGTGCGGGTAGCAAACGAAGTAAGCCAGGATATATCGTAGGAGCGGAGCTGCGCTCGCCCGTCGTCATTCCGGGCTTGACCCGGAACCCCCTGCGCAGTTGCTGCTACCCCTCCAATATTATAGTATAGGGACCATCATTAACCAACGAAACCTTCATATCCGCGCCAAAGCTCCCCGTGGCCACCTTGCTAAATCTGGCGCGGCAATATTCCACAAAATGCTCATAAAGCGCATTGGCCATTTCCGGCGGCGCGGCCTGCATAAAGCTCGGCCGGTTGCCTTTTTTTGTGTCGGCACATAGCGTAAACTGCGAAACCACAAGTATCTCGCCGCCAATATCCGTCACAGATAAATTCGACCGCCCCTCATCATCCGGAAAAATCCGCAGCTTGCTCATCTTATCCGCCAACTGCTCTGCCTGTGCCTGTGTATCCTCGGCCTCGGCCCCCAAAAACACCAGCAACCCGCGGCCTATGCTGCCAATAACCTCGCCATCCACCACAACAGATGCCTCCAAAACCCGCTGCAAAACCATTTTCATAAATACATACCTCCGCCAAAATCGTCATCCCGGGCTTGACCCGGGATCTCCCCAAGAAAGGACTATCTCATGCAAATCACAATCAACCAAGCCCGCCGCTTTATCCTACACCGCCACGGCCTGCTGGGCAAGCACCAATTCAAAGGTCAGGACGGCATAATGGCCTACATAGCCCGCAACCGCGCCATCCAATACGACCCCGTAAATATCTGCGGCAAAAACGCCGATATCGTCCTGCATTCCCGCATCGAAAACTATCAAAAATCCGATCTTTCAGCACTTTTATACCAGCATCGCAAGCTGATAGACTATTTCGACAAAATGCTATGCATCTTCAATGTATCTGACCTGCCCATCTTCCTGCACGAATTTATCGCCAGCGGCTCTGCCGATGTCTACACCCGAAAAGGCGGCGAAGCCATAGCCCGCATAGAGCCCCAGCTGCGCCAGCTAATAGCCAGGCACAGCCATATTTCCGCAAAAGAAGCAGATATCAAAGAAAATATCGACTGGTTTTGGGGCGCACCAACATCCCTGTCCCGTGCCGCGCTAGAAACCATGTATATGCGCGGCGAGCTTATTATACATCACAAAAAAGGCACTGTCAAGAGCTATGCCCTTGCCGCCGACCACATCCCCAAAGAAATCACAGAAGCCCCATTGCCCTATAATACCGAAGAACAACGCCACACCTGGATTATCCAACGCCGTATGGCCTCCGTTGGCATGCTATGGAACAAACCCAGCGACGCCTGGCTAGGCGCGCGCCTAAAAGCAAACGACCGCAAAGCCGCCTTCGCAAAACTGCTGGCCGATGGTAAAATCACAGAGGTTAATGTGGACGGCATCAAAGACCCTCTATACATATGCGCCACCGAACAAGAAATGCTGGAGGCCACCCTGCAAAACAATAGCAACCAACCCCGCACAGAGTTCATTGCGCCCTTGGACAGCCTAATATGGGATAGAAAGCTGATAGCCAGTCTCTTCGACTTTGAATACAAATGGGAAATATACACCCCACAAACCAAGCGCAAATACGGCCCATACACCCTGCCCATCCTGCACGACGACGCCCTCGTAGGCCGCATAGACTGCGCAAGAAAAGACGGACAGCTAGTTGTTAACAATATCTGGATGCAAGATGGCAAGCTGCCAAAGGGCCAGCTAAAAACCAGCATAGACGACTGCCTGCAACGCTTCTCGGATTTTAACAAGCAATAGCTCTCCGTAAACCATCACCCCGGTCCAAATCCGAAATGACGACCCCTCTGAAACCGTCACCCCGGGCTTGACCCGGGGTCTCCTGCGGGATGATGTTAAAGATCAAAAGATTTTTAGCATCGAATAGCGCGAATGAACGCGAATAAAATCAAAAGTAATAAATCTTTTATTCGTTCTATTCGTGTTATTCGATGCTAAAGGGTTTTTGGCCTTGATAATCATTAGGATTGCAAGCAACAACTAGGACTTGAAAAACCCCCAATAATCCTGTATAATAAATCAAAAATAAATATACCAATAGGAGGACAACTATAATGTCAGGTTTTATGAAAAAACTAAAAGACGGCGTAGACAAAGGCGTCGCCACAGTCGGTGCAAATTCCAAGGCAATGGTAGAAAAATCCAAAGTCAAAACCGCCATCAACAATCTAGAAGGCGAGCGAAAACAGCTATGCCAGCTGCTCGGCCAAAAAATCTACGACACGTACACAGAAACAGCCGAAATCAACGCCGATGAAAGCGTAACCAGCTTTATCTTCGAAATAACAAAGCGCGTAGAGCTTATAAAAGAACAAAACGAAGAAATGGCACGTATAGAAGAAGAGCTAAACAGAGTGGTAGGTAGCGGCCAACCCGCCGCAATGCCCCCACAAGATGGTCTATCCTGCTCCTGCGGCCGTATAAATAGTGCCACGGCCAAATTCTGCGCAGGCTGCGGCAGCCCCATGGCACAAAACGCCGAATAGATAGCAAGAGAGGAGAACAAACAACATGTTTTGTGGAAAATGCGGAAGCCCCCAAACGCCGGACACCAAGTTCTGCGGCAAATGCGGGCATCCCGCCAATACACCGGCGGCAAATACCCCGCCACCAAACCAAACTCCGGCTGCACCGGCACAATCACCACAGCCCTTCGCACCAGCATCACAGCCATATCAGGAGCTACCCAAAAACAAAGGGCTAACAGCCATCATCATAGCCGTATTCGCTGTTGTGCTAATCGCGCTGGGTGTCGGCATTTTCTTCATTGTGTCATCAATGGGCGACACCGACGGGGATACAGATATATACACTCAAGGCAATTTACCAACGCCAACGCCGGTAGTTACCCAAGAACCAACGCCAACGCCCGCCACAACCCAGGCATTGCCCATCCAAGGCGCAACAATAGCCACCGGCTTCGACTTTAGCTTTGCTATACAGCCAGATGGCACTCTATGGGCCTGGGGCGAAAATTCAGAAGGCCAGCTGGGTGACGGCACAGATAGCTTCGACAGAAACAGACCCTTTCAAATCCTGGACAACGTAGCCGCCATAGCCGCCGGGGATGACCACGCCCTAGCCATACGGTCAGACGGCAGCCTGTGGGCTTGGGGTATCAATGCCGAAGGCCAGCTGGGCGATGGCACAACCACAAACCGCCGCAGCCCCGTGCATATTATGGACGATATAGCCGCCATTGCCGCCGGGGGCACCCACTCCCTGGCTATTACATCAGATGGCAGCCTGTGGGCCTGGGGCGAAAATTCCTTTGGCCAGCTGGGCGATGGCACAACCACAAACCGCCATGCCCCCACGCATATTATGGACAATGTTACCGCCATTTCAGCCGGCGGCGGCCATTCTATGGCTATCACAGCCGATGACACAATGCTGGCATGGGGCGACAACCTTTGGGGGCAGCTGGGCGATGGCACTTTAAACGACCGCTTTGCACCCACAAGAATTATGGACGATGTAATCGCGATTTCCGCAGGCAATTCCCACTCCCTGGCCGTTACATCCGATGGCCGTCTATGGGCCTGGGGCGACAATTGGGATGGCCAGCTGGGCGATGGCACTTTCGACTCAAGCCAAAGCCCCATCCACATAATGGACGATGTAGTAGCAATCTCTGCCGGCCTGCGCTGGCACTCTGCTGCCATCAGAACAGACGGCAGCCTATGGGCCTGGGGTAACAACTGGGATGGCCAGCTGGGCAGCGGTGTTCTCGACGAATACAACGCCCCCATACACATTATGGACAACGTAACCGCAGTTTCCACCGGCGGCTGGCACACCATGGCCACCACGGCCGATGGCAGCCTGCTGGCATGGGGCGACAACCTCTGGGGACAGCTGGGCGATGGCACTTTTATGCAGCGCAGCAACCCCACCCGCGTTCTGGACAATATAATGCCCGACAGCTTGGCTCTGCTACCACAAGCTGTCACACTAGCACCCCCACTAGCCACACCCTCGCCGGAAGGCAGACCACCCAGCGAATGGGACGACTGGGAAGAGCCCGACAACCCCTTCTGGTGGGTTTGGGACTACATAATCTGGGATAGCGACCAACGCTACCTAACAGAAGACGATATCTTCTGGTTAGACCACGACGAACTGCGCCTGGCCCGCAACGAAATCCTAGCCCGCCATGGCCGCCTCTTCCAAAGCCAGGATATGCAAGACCACTTCGACTCCATGGAATGGTACAATGGCCACATACACTACAACGACTTCGACTACACCGTGCTAAACAACTACGAACGCGCCAATATCGACTTCATACGCCAATGGGAGGCGGATCATCATTAAAAATAAGGTCGACAACATCAAAATCCAAAGTTAAAAATCATACATAGAAAAACGCTATTGGCGGTGCACGCGCCGCCAATAGCGTTTTCATATCACAAGCAATATTAGAGATATTATGCCAAATACTGCTCCGATGCCGCCAATGGCATATGCAATAATGTTCCTTCGGTCAAATATTTTTCTCTGTTGACAAATTTCATCCTGTAATGCAGAGATAGTTTGATTTTGTGAATCTTTTTCATTCACAAAACTTTCAACCCTTTCAGTTAGGGATTTTAATTCGTTGTTATATTCCAACTTGTAGTGTTCAAGCGATTCTTCCAGCATGAAAAGTTTACTTGCTCTTTTTTCATTCTCGCTACACTCATCTTTAATAATTTTTGAAAGATTTTCTATTTTACTTTGAATATCTCTGTTTGCTATTAGCTGTTTCCAAAGTGATTCCAATTCACTTCTTTCGAGTTCCGATAACTCTTTATCTGTCGCACCTTTCAATCTCAATAATACTTCACGCACAACGTACCTATGATGTGCAATGCTGAGAGTACTCAAAAGAAGTAAGCCTTTGGAAACTTTTGAAATCCCTGTTAATGCATCAAAAATATGCTCTTGTATTCCTACTACATCATTTACTGATTCCGAACTATACTTCATCGCTGTTTGTAAGTTCTCTATATTGTCTTTATTGAAAACCCATTTGACACCAGGGGAACATGCTTCATCAGCCTTATTTTTTGCATTTTCAGCTTTACCTTTAGCACTAAGCACCCTGTCATTAAGATTATCCATTTTAGTTCCAAAATTTGCCATATCATCTAGTAAATCTGATACTACATTTGGCAAGTCTTCAACTTCAACATATGGAATTATAGGCATCCCCTCGTCAAAAATGCTTTGATTCGAGTCCATTATAGCTCACCCCATTTATCTATACTCTCAAATCGAGCTAGCAATTCGGAATTTTTTTCCTTTATTCGTTCATAATCTATGCCTTCCATCATGGACTTGTTCTCGGCAACCGTATTTGCAAAATATATAAATGCCTGACGGCATGCCTCCATTGCTTCATTCAAAGTTTTTCCTGTCTCCTCGGCAGCAATCCATGCATTGGCTTGTCCGTAAAACACTTTTGCATTCATTAGGTGTAACTGCTCATTGAACAGTACTATGCGCTTATTTCTGTAATTAGTCCTCTCCATACCCATCTTTGTATCAGCAAAGACAGCAATCGTAAAACGCCCAATTCCAACAAAATTAACACGCAACACAAACGACTTCGCAAATAGCGCAGCATTTCCACCAGACTTAATTGCACCACGAATACCAGCATCTATCAAGTCAACGGCTGTAAATGTACCTGTTGCTATAGTCAACATCCTTGTAATTGTGCGATTGTTAAAGGGCAGAACATTTCTCCATTCTATTTCGCTAAGCCTTTCTTTCGCCTTTAGTTCTACGATAAATCTCCTAATAAAATATAGCCCTCTAACCAAAACCTCATTTATAACCACAGGGAGAGCTTGTCTTTTTAACTCGTGCGCTATTGCCATTTCAGTACGCATATCAAACCTACTCGAAGCACCCTCAAACAGACTATTAAAAGCCCCCAAATCAATTTGTGATTTGCCCGGCCCTATCCCATTATGAAATGCTTTGCGTAGATTTTCCGGAAAATTGGTGTCCTTCAAAATAGGAAGCGCAGATAGTTCTTTCAATGTTGATAACAGCGTTCCCGGCAACCCCATCCCTTTGCCCGCTGTCTTGCTCGTGCCAGCAATATCGCTCAATAAATGCCCTTTTCTGTTGGCAATGGTTTTTGCAACAGTTATGAACCAGTTGATTACGCCTGCAAACATCTTTGTCACAGGGTTTTTGCCAACAAAATTGCCATAATCGTTTACTATAATCGGCAAATCAATATGCGTACCGGTTTTGTCGGAATATATCGTTGTTCCTGTAAATTGAACAATAACACAGCAAATCAATCCGACCAGGGTTGGATGATGGCAAAAATCATCTAAATGATGTGTTTTGGCAGTCACTTCTGAATCGAGCAATTTTTTCGCAATTTCGTCTCCAATATTTTTATCATTCACAACATCCAGGTTTATGCCACTACCTGCCCAAGCACCATCACCCGGAAGTGGGTATTTTTTTTCGAGAAAACGAATTGCGCCATCAAGTCTATCGCCATCATATCCTTGCTTTTTCGCAAACTCAATAACTTTTCTGTTTACCTTCTCGTTGCTTGCTGCCTTGGCATTAGCAAAATTCCACTCACCGACAAAGATTGAATCAATTAAACCCGCAATAATTCCACACGAAACGGCAACCGCATAATCAATACCATCAGCATGACTGGTTAGTCGTTCAATGTCTAAGTCCAGTTCGTCAATACTGCTTTGATTCTTTGATAGTTTTTCGGACACAGCAACCATGCCATCTGAAATAGCTTTTTTTCGAGCATCGTCATATAGAGCGTCAACAACTTGGTATTGAATTTCTATATCTTCGGTTTCCACCTTAAGAGCAGGAAATTTATCCATGATATCCTCTGCCAGTAAATTATAATCCTGTTTTGAACTAATTGAAGTATATTATATCCAATCTAATGTGGCATGTCAACATGAATTTACAAAAACAGCCGCAAAGCACCCTCCACGGCTGTTTTTCATTCCTCATTCCAAATTCATAATTCCTAACTCTAATGCTGATGCCCCTCTTCCAACTCCGCAATCTCCTTAGTCTCATGCACCGCCCCCGGCGCATGGTTTGGCGGCGCGTATATGCTATACAGCTTCATGGGCACATTGCCCGTGTTTATAATATTGTGCCATGTGCCCGCCGGCACAAAAACCGCGCTGTTTTCAAACACCGGCTGCACAAAGGCCAGGTTGTCCTCGGTCAGCCCCATGGTCGTCACCCCGCGCCCCTGCTCTATGCGCAAAAACTGGTCCACATGCGGGTGTACCTCCAGTCCAATATCCTCGCCGGGCGCAATGCTCATCACCGTCAACTGCATATGCGGCCCGCTCCATAGCGCGGTACGATAATTTTCATTGGCCAGCGTGGCTTTTTCAATATCCACCACAAAAGGCCGCGGCCCAAAATCTGTATGGCTTTTTTGATTCTTCATTGTCTCTCCCCTTCCAAAAACATATATTCCCAATATATGCCACCAAAGAAAAAACCGCCATTTTCTACTTCCCTTATTCTGCCATATGTGTTATGATTATGTTACAGTAATTACAACGGAGGTTAGCGCATGTCATCCATACGCTTTAGTAATGAAGAATTTGACAAGCTAAAATTGATACTACCAGTATATGATTGGGGTCTGCGCACCCTAATGACCAAACTAAACATAATCCACGAAGACCTACGCAGTTTCCAAAACAACAACGCAATAGACTTCATACACAGCCGCATTAAAGCCCCAGAAAGCATAGCCCACAAGCTGCACGAAATGGGGCTGGCCATAACCGCCCAAAACGCCAAAGAGCACCTGCGGGACATCGCCGGCGTGCGCATTATCTGCCCCTTTGCCAAGGACATCTATTTCCTGGCAGAGCTTCTGCGCGCCATGCCTGGTGTCAATATCCTTAAAGAAAAGGACTTTATCAGCAACCCAAAACCCAGCGGCTACCGCAGCTACCACATGATTTTAGAAATCCCCGTCTTCTACTCCGGTCAAACAGAAAATGTAACCGTAGAAATCCAGATACGCACAGAAGCAATGAACTTCTGGGCCACCCTAGAACACAAAGCCCGCTACAAATACCGCGAGCACATCCCTCAGCACCTAAGCGACGAACTGGTTGTAATAGCCGATAAAATATCAGAGCTAGACCATCGCATGTTCACCATACACGAAATAATCTCGCTGATAAACGAAGGGACACAACCATGACCGACGTTGCAAAGAACAATTCCGCCTGTTTCTCCGGCCACCGCCGCGTCCATTTCGACATGACCGAATCCTATATGGGCGATATAATGCAAAGAGCCCTAAAATCCGCCATTTCGGCCGCCATTGCCGATGGTTTCACAACCTTCTACACCGGCATGGCCAAAGGCTTCGACATTATTGCCGCAGAAATAGTGCTAGAGCAAAAATACGCCACAGCCGCCCAACTCCGCCTAATAAGCGTGCTGCCCTTTAGCGGCCACGAGGACGGCTTTGGCAAACCATGGCACAAACGCCACGACAACATCCTAAGAAACGCAGATGAAATCATATCCCTAAACCCAGGCCACACCCCCGGCTGCTACCACGAGCGCAACCGCTATCTGGTAGACCACAGCAACCGCCTAATATGCCTATACAGCGGCAAACCCGGCGGCACAAAACACACCCACGACTATGCCGAAAAATCCGGCATCCAAATAATCAATCTTTGGCCGCAAATAATAGCACAAGACCCCTTACACCAACAACAACCCTCGTAGGGACGAGCGTCCTAGCTCGCCCGCCTTACATCCACCCGTCATTCCGGGCTCGACCCGGAATCCCCCGCTCCAAATATTACATTTGCATGACAAATAGTAGCTAAGTGTTGCCCCCCCCCCCCCCCCCCCCCCCCTTACCCTCCATTCTTTTATATTATATAATATCGGTGAAGTTGTTAAAAAAAAAAGAATA
>Ga0131853_10000738_pt1 | contig 58783 bp, 39 predicted proteins | sample TergutLab28metaG_FD_92764 | JGI IMG/M metagenome (GOLD analysis project Ga0131853, IMG submission 92764) | Labiotermes labralis P1 segment gut microbial communities from Petit-Saut dam, French Guiana - Lab288 P1 (version 2) (version 2) | ecosystem: Host-associated > Arthropoda: Insects >...
ATTTTTTTTTTAAAATTAAAATTTTTTGGTTTGAGAGCAAATTTTCGTTTGTTAAAAAAATTTTTTTAAAAAAAAAATTTTGGTGGTGGTGGGGGGGGGGGGGGGGTGGTAAAATATATATATATGTTACAGGGCCTGAATACATGTAATGTGTGTCTCTTTTTCAGTTCCAAGATGCTTATGAGTCACAGCCAGTGTAAGTACCTGTGCCTTATTTAGTCTGTTACATCTATCAACCCACCGGAAGTCTATTTGTGTAAAGTTTTGTCTGAATGTGTTGAGGTTTAAGTTAGGATTAAATTTGTTGTTGGGTCAATCTTATTGTACATAGATGATATGTGTACTGTATTAGAATTTACAACATTTGTATAGTACAAGGTCTTTCTCTTATCACAAGACTAAGCATGGCATCTTTATTGCAAAGAAAGCATCCATCCACCAGGACATCCTGTGAGGTGTGCAGTCCTCAAGACAGCAGTACCATATGCTCTGTATATTTTGTGTAAATATTTTACAGGCACCTTCCTCACGTCTTTGATTTAAAATTTTTGGTAGGTTTTAATATCAGTTTTGGTTCAAAGGCTATGGATTTATTATTTGAGGCATTTTGTTTAAAAATGCAGGAATTCAGTGTTCCATATCAAGTAATATTCTTTTACATCACAAAGTTGAATCTTTGTACTCTGCTTGCATTCTTTTAAGTGAATATTATATAAAACTCATGTTTGTTGTGTAGGTTTAATTGACTGTGATGTATATCTGTAATGTAAAAGATATGTAAAGAACTATTAATATTAATCTTATATTGACAACAGTGCAGTCCTGGCAGTGTTTTTGCATACCAATAAATTAAGAGTGAGAGCTGCTGATTTCGGTGAAAGTATGAATTGGTTTTATCATCTTAGTTTTGATGTTTGTCATCCCATTCTGCTGTTTGTAATAATGAAACACAGTATTTATATATAAATTTTTATTATTGTTATTAATAAATAATTTGTCACATTGCTTCTAGGAAAATGTTTCAGCTTTAGTCAGTCATCTTCCTGTTTTGTAACAGTACATAAGTACCATTTATTAATCATTTTTGTTTACTGATGTCATTCACAGGTTGCATGTTCAAGTCACCTGGTTTCAAGATCAAGGAAGTTGTATGCTTTTGATCCCTCTTAATACCACACAGATATTTCCTTTGTGATTTCATTAAATGTATCTCCCTAGCTGTTTAGGTATAATTAAGTATGTCAGGCTGCCTGTATTCTGAGTAGCTCAAATTTTCATGTGGTAGTTGAAGAATAAAAAACCAACTAGATGTCACTTGTTATATTTACTTTACTTCTTAGATGCTCAACATGTTTTTGGCATGCTGCTGGCTGCTGGCTGAAGCACAACAGGTTGTGCTTCAGCCAGCAGCCCGGATACCACCCCAGCCGAACTGCACCCTGACTCCAGCACACAGCAATCCAAGAACAATACAGCCAGTGTGGTAGTTCAACAACATAGTCGCAAACTCCTGAGGATGGACATATTAATGCCTGACACATGTTGAGTATCTAAGAAGTAAAGTAAATATAACAAGTGACATCTAGTTGGTTTTTTATTCTTCAACTATCACAATGGTGCACGGTCCAATAAACATCAGATTGCATGTGATGTTTGTTGATTCGGTTGGTAATTTGTCCCATTTACTGGTGGTGTCCCTCATTTTGTAACGTGTGGTTTGTGATTTTCACCACTGGCCTCTTCCATTCAGCCACCCATTTTGTTCTGGAGAGTATGGGGCAGTAAATTGAATACCCTCATGCTTCATGTTGTATGCTAGGCATTCTGCTACATGCTCTAATCCTGTAGTCTTATTCTCTTAAATATTCCATTTATGTATCAGCCACTGCTGACTTGTCACGCAAAAGATAAATAATTGTATCATCTCCTATAATCATGCCATATCATATGACATATGTGGTGTAACTGATTGCTTTGGCTTACAGACATCTTTGTGATAATATACAGTAGTTGATTTGTTTGTTGAGCTGGCTTAGTGCAATCCTTTATTTGTGTGTTGAGCATTAAATCATTGCTTTGTAATTTGCAAAACACTTGCGGTACTTGGTCTTCGTACCTCCTGCATATGTTTTTTTGATTTATGACTGGTTGTAACATGGGGTACCCCCTTACTCTTGTTTTAGCTCATACAGTATAGTTAACAGTTGCTGATGAAGATCCAAGTTTTCTGCCATGTTGTGGTGTGTTGACTGGTTACTATGCACCATTCAACATGGTGTAACATCCCAGAGGACTTTACAGCTGGGAGAACATCAAATCTAGCTAAGAGTGGATGTTGTCTCTACTTTGCCATTACCCTGAATTTCACATGTTACATTCAGAAGTCATTAATTTAAGCAGATAAGTCTTCAGTGTACCAGTTATAGTTTTTACAGTATCAGCAGCTTGGAAACATATTGTGCCATCATCGTCATAATCATTGTTATCATTATCGTCATCATCATCATCACTTCCATTTACGTGGATCACTTTATTCACCTTATATGGTACTTATGAAGCTTTACTTTTCCAAAATATATAAATAACCAACAATGTACTTCAATGTTTATGATGTATTTTATTTACAATATTCTCATCAACATGTTTCAGCCAGTATTCTGGCCATCTTCAGGGTGATGTTCTTATTACAAGAATAAAAAAATATAAATGTGGTTGTATCCCTTCACTTCATGATTATTGGAATTGCAAATGTGGTTAAAATTATTTAAGTAACATAAATAAAGCTAAAAATGGATAATTATTAAAATCTTGGAAGTTAAAATTGTTTGGTGTGTATGGAGTTCTGATTATTGTAGTAATATGGTGAGTTTGAGTCCATTGTGTGGGTGATGTGTTGATGATGTGGCATACTGCTTGGAACATATTCAAATACCTTACTTTTCCATTTAATGTGTTTTGTACAGTCCTTTTAACCCGCTTTTTGCAGAAACAACAGCTTATTTCTGAATTTTATGTTTTGTTGACCGTGCATCTCGATATAATCGTGTAAAGAAAAACCAACTTGATGCACAACTTATTCTTAGTATATTTCATCAACCTCTGCATGTTTCGGGCATATCTAGGCTCATCATCGGGAGTTATAACCATATGTATACAACACTTGGAACTTATTATTCTTTTTAGATGACTGTCTGTTGTCCTGGTTGGATTGGAACTCCAATCCAACCATGTAGATGTTGACGAAATATACTAAGAGTAAGTTGTGCATCAAGTTGGTTTTTCTTTACACACTTACTTCTGAATTTTCTTTGTGTTGATCATGTACGCAGCATTTTGGGATGGACTGGCTTGAAGTTTCAGTGCCCCTGAATATGACTACCCTTCAAGCATTCTGATTCTATTTTTCTTTTATACTCTTCCATTCATTTGTTATTTAGTAATTAATGATGTCCATTCTGCTTCCAGACTCGTGAGTAAAGCGGTAATTAATGTGATGTGGCTCTCTGGTAAACTACGTGATAATAAGTTCATTGTGAATTGGTCAGTCATATTTTTACCTAAGCTAGCTGGTTCATTAGGTATTCTGTAGCATTAACACACATACTCTTTCCTTATCTCATTTCTTTTCATGTTTCAAAACAGTTTTCCTTTAAAAAAAAAAAGACACTTTCATGAAAATTGTGAAAGTACTTCTTTATGGCTTCCAAAGTCACTTTAACTATAGCTATTAGAATGTAAATTTTCCTATTTTGTGGTGGGTTTTACTTTGGGTAGATTTTGCTGAACAAGTTTTATATTTTGCAGGGTATCATCCATGGATTTGCAGACATCTGTAGATGAGGCAAAGATGGCAGTACATTCTTTTTTTAACAATAAATTTACTGAAGCAAAAGAGATGCTTCAACCTTGGTGAGCATCAGTTTAGATAAATTTGATACTTGTTTCTTCTAAGATAAATACAGGTCATAATATGTGGGATTCTTTCGTGTCTGTAAAGGTGTTCTATTCTGTAATTCAGGGCTGACAGCAGCATGTATCATTCTTTGGGATGTGGTGTATTCGCATTTCTTGAAGCTATTCTCACATTTGAACAAGTAAGTAACATAAAACTACTCATTTGTAGCTTTTAACAGAGAAAGATAATATTTGTACATAATTTACTTCTCTCCCTGTCATCTTACATGCTGTGAAATGAGGGTGCACTTTTCATGAACTTCAAAGTGAATGCCTTTCTGTTAAAAGGTCATTACATTGTCGTTCCTTTGGCATTTTCTGTTGATAGTTATGTGAGCTTGGAAAGCTCAGTCTGTAGTGTGGCGTGCTATGGGCTCACACTGACAGGTTCCAGGTTTTTGTTAGAGAGCGAGAGAGAGAGAGGGGGGGTGTTATATATAATGACACTGTTAATTGCAAAGATTGTATACCATCAGTGGTAGATGAATGAAGTATGAGTATGGAGCACCAGTGAAATGATATTGACAGGGAAAATTGAAGTTCTTGGGAGAAAAACCAGTCCTAGTACAGTTAGAGACATACAAGTAATCATGTGAGGCATGGCACAACATTATTTTTCTAGGGGTGGTTGTTTTTCTTCGCTGCCATAACCACATATGTTCGGAAGTTTACATGGCATTCCATCCAAAGAGTACAAGTGACTTTTAGAGGTGAATTTGGTTGAAGTGTGATCACAATACTGCCTTGTGCTAAGGGACTTTACCTGTGAGTTCTTTTCAGATGAAAGTTTTCTGTGGTGATGGTACCAAATACAGCCATTGCAAGGCAATAACATGGCTGTGTGCCTGACATACCAGCAACAGAATGGGTGTGTCAGTGCTTGCAGGAATACTGTGACACAGTTCAATGCCAGCATTTGAGGTGCAGAATCCATGTAGTCAGGACCAACAAGCTGCTTAGGGCTATTGTGGAACCCCACATGACCTGCATATTACCATAAAACAACATCCTGGCATTCTTGTGGCTGGTGTCATCATGTTGCATGAAAAAGACATATTTTGTATCATCCAGGCAATATCCATGATGCTGCATGTACTGGGAGTTGTTGGACCACCTCTCAGGGGTCATAGATTCAGATCAGATGAAGATGTGAAATATGTGGTGGTACAGTGGTTCCATCAGCATCCCAGGAATTTCTTTCCTGGAGCTGGTGTGTTAGTGGGATGCTTGCCAAAAGGCTCATGGAGACAGTTTTCACGGCCTGTGTTCTATGCTGTGAACAATCCCCAAATGAGTTTCACTTATGCAAGCCTCATATATGTACTTTTCACATGCTGTTTGGGGACAGGGAAATGCCACCTGTTCGTTATTAAGAGTGCCAGAGTGCCATAAGAGATGCCAAGTTGGGATGGATGAAGCTGCTTTCATCTTAATGTTTTGAAATGTACATTGGTGTTTAAAATAATGTTTTGTTAGAAGTAAAAAATTGGTGACATGGTAGTTTGAAGAATGATGTACCATGTTTACTTAAAGCTTTCATGGACATTTTTTGTTGTTATTGATCCTGTTTTTGGGTGTCAGCACCATGGGAAAGTTGGCTGTTATGGTGAATATTCTGCCACCATCCTCAGTCAAAATGAGAAGAGTGATAATGCAATTATGTTATAGACAGGTGGTTGCTCATCCACAGGAGAGGGGAGCCAGGGCATCATTTAAGCCTGTAGGACTAGTGCACTAGGAGTGGGTGGAAAGCATCTTTTGTAACAGTTATGCTGTGATTTCCTTGCTACAACCTGAGTGGCATGAGATGTGGCTTTGGTACCCTGTAGGTTTGGACAATGGTGAGGGTTGGTGTGAGAAGTATACAAAGAGGGAGGGAGGCGAGGCATAAGAAAGGTGGTGGTGAGTCAAACTATAGAATTTGTACTGCTCTTGCTGGGGCATCTTTGTTTTGTGTGATATTTTGTATCCTCTCTGCTTTGTAAGGCAGGACACTTCCAGGATGGGCCTACCTGGCAGTCCTGTTTTCTGTTGAAGTGTTTGTGTGTGTATCTGAATTGCTTTACAGATGAGATGATATTAGTTAAAAGCTGGGCTTTATTTTTCTCTCCTAATTAATAGTTACACTATTTCAGCAACACATTGAGGCTGCATCAGAGGCATTGAAACTGTGCATTACAGTATGCAACAGATATCGGAGAAGAAACACAATTTCTGATTCGTTGGGAAAGATGGTGAAGAAACCCAACTATGATCTGTATTCACCAGGCAAGTTTTACAATATCACTTACAGAAGAGCAAAATTTATCCATAATTTTTATTAATATGTTCTTCTCCAAAGAGTCATTTGCTGTATAAAGTGAACCAACAAGCAGTGTTGTCCACAACATTTGTGTGATTCAGTATCAAAAGTTTTTTATGAATGTGATTTTTAAGTCATGTTCGTAAAGTTAAAACTGCTTGGCGGTTTGTGGGATAATACCTCACAAGTACTTCAAAGTTACATTCTTAGAGGTCATCTGTATGTACTCTGCAGGTTGTTTCAAATGTGTAAAGCTGTATACACTGAGAAGAGACTTTGCCAGGTGTCAGTGGTGAAATGACTAGTGGTTAACAAGAATGGTGTGCATCAGTGTTGATTTCAAGAACCAAGTTTAATTTCAGTTTTGTGGTGGAAAAGGGTGCATTGACAAGCAATTTAATTTTAATTGCAAATCATTCCACCTATTTTTCTCATTCTATGATCATCAGTTTTGTAGCTGCTGTGCCTGTTGTAGCATCATTATATGATCTGCAAGTAAAGTGAAATTGTCGATAAGTGGTGGTTTTTTTAGAGACTGCATGTGGCTGAAACTCAACAGTTAAATAAAGTTTTTTTTTTTTTTTAATGAAAAGGAACTGAGACAGACCTGTGTGTGTCTTGGCTGTAAAATAGGAGCAAGATGTTGACCAATTGTAATGGAGTTTTAATCATACAATATCATTCCTTGCAGAGGAAATTCATGCAGAGTTATGTTATGCAGAAGCTTTGCTACTGAAATCTATGCTGACATTTGTGGAAGATGAAACGCTCATTAGTTTCATTAAAGCTGGGATCAAGATTCGATCATGTTATAATTCCTACAAGTAAGTGTAAGAGTCATTGTAATGGAATGCAGTTTCAGTATTGGAATACTTTCTGGCTCTAACAACTACATTTAGAGTATATAGTGCACATGAGTTGGGCCCTCATCCTGGTTTGTTATAAAATTTAGAGCAATAAAGAAACCTGGATGCAGTTATTGTGTGCTTGAAGGGAGGTTTGATTGCCAACAGAAGTTTCTTTCCTCTATGGCTATTACTGAACACCTTTTCAGTAATTTTTAAATTGAGAAATGCTGTCTTTGGTAAGTGTTCGCGTTTAACTTGGTAGAAATTGGAGACATTCAAAAGGAACTTTCAATCTGCACCATCAGGGTAGAAAAGTCATTCTTATACCCTGAAGATGGAGTCAGCTGATTTCTTTGAAACATCAGTAAATTTTTACTAGACTGTGTGGCATCACAAGATGGTATTCTTCATAGTTGTTGCCATGAAAACCTAAAATCTCAAATTTTCAATTTAACCAAAATGCGTGTTAAGATCTACAACATGTCTATGTGACATGGCATGAGGTGAAGTTCTGTACATGCTTAATCTTGGCACAAAATGTCATGAGTGTTCATCTGTATGTTGTGGCTTTTGTGTTTCTGGGGTAGGAGCTGCTGGTACCCATTTGGTAAGAGGCAATATGGATGCTTGAGCTTATATGGATGGGGCAAAATTTAAAAAGCACTGCCCCTGCTGAGATGTGTGCTCTTCTGGAATATTATGCAGTGTATGGTGGTAATTCAAGAATTACTGCCATATGCTGTGTAATATCCCAGAAGAGCGCGGATCTCATTTACCTTGCAGCGGAAGCCTGAAATCATGCTGTCCTGCTGTTGAACCCCATTCAAACATTCCATGGTCTCACATATTAGTGAAGTATTATGGTCCTTATCTTTCAGTACTTTTCTTCATATGCATTGTCTCTTATTTAGTACTTGCCACTGTTATCATGAATTTTAATCATTGTTGGAAAGACTAGTATCTCTTTTAACTACATTTGTAATGTCCATTTTATAGAGAATGCAAGAACATTTTAAACCACAGGAACTGGCGTGATGAAAGTCATAAAGTGCATTTTGAGAGTGGCGTCAGAATGGGGATCGGAATGTTTAATCTTGTGAGTACAATTTATGTGTAGAGAGTATTTTCTGCATTGTATGTGTTTGTTTTTTTATGAATGATGCTGTCAGTTGCTGAGATTATATAGGATTGATGGTAGATGAATAAAATACGTGTATGGAGCACCAGCAAAAATTACTGCCATGAAAAAATGGAAGTACGTCTGAGTGCTACCTTCGCTATCAAAGCAGCATTGAGACAGGTGGAGTGAATTGTACATGGTCGTATATTTCTAGAGCTGTTACTTTGTTGTAAGCATGTTATACTTGCTGACAATTTTGTGGCTTCTAATGTGATTACTTCAAAAGAAAAATCTTGTTTTGTGTTATTAGTTGTCTGAAGACTTATTTTTCATTATTATGACTGAAACTTGTGACCACATATTTAACTTAATGAAATTATATCTTTCAGTGTGCGTAAAAAGTTTTCCCATTACAGGCCCGATGTGGCCCAGAGGGTGGGTAGAGGTATAGCTCTACTCTTCCATGACCGCAGTGCTAGAAGGGGGTGAGTGGTCAGCAACATGCCCCGGCCGCACTTTACCCCCGGGAAAGACCCGGTACCCATTTTACAGGAGGTTGGGTGGGTTCCAGGGCTAGTCTGGAAGGGCAGAAAATCTTGTCCCCACCAGGATTGGATCCTGGACCATCCAGCCCATAATCAATCACTATACCGACTGAGCTACCCGGCCCACTTTCAGTGGGTGTAATGAAGCAAATTATGATGAAGATGAAGTTTTCTCTCCTGTAGGTAGCAGGCTTCTCCAAAACATCAGTACCTAATAAATAACGCAATAGTATGCAGTGTATTAGTGTATTATAACACAGTGGGGTTTCCTTGTCCTTAAAAAAAAAACCTTAGTTACAGTTTGCCAAAGTCTTAGGAGACTTGAATCATCATCAGTAGCACTCTGATAATATACAATGTTGCATGCAAATTGTGAATGTGATGAATGTGGGACAGTAACATTTTTCATCTTGTAACACTGGCATTTATAATACAACATGTAAGAGAATGCAGTGTAAAAAGACAAAATGAACATAAACTGTGTTGAATGAACGTACTGAAATGCCTTGCAGAAAGACTAGGAATTATGACTAAGAACAAACTTAGCTTCTGCTGGCATGTCACAAAGAAACAGAAGAGGAAATGTGAAAAATAAAAATTTCATGACATCAGAGTAAATAAGATACACGGCAACTGGATCACAGACATTTCAGTCAAAGGTATTATGGTAGGCTTAACTCTACTGTCATCATCACTGCAAGTGTGTCTTTTGTTGCAGATGATCTCATTACTGCCTGCCCGTATTATAAAACTGCTGGAATTTATTGGGTTCTCAGGAAGCAAAGTGAGTTCTGTATGTTAGTAAACATATTTCATGAACAGGATTGTTTTTGCACAGTTGTTGCTGCCATGTAGCAAGCCCGGGTGTACTTTTGAGTAGAAGAGTGGGCAACATTTTTGCATTCCATTTTTGTACATTTACTGGAAGTATGAAACAGAAGCATGCTGTTATATATAACTCTTACCAGTATTTTTAGGCACACTTATAAAATTGCAAAAAGTGACTGTTAGCTTCAGTATGCCTGTCTGTCTGTCGGCGTGGAACATTTCAGCTCTTACTGGATGGGTGTTCATGGAATTTTGTATTTGAGTATTTTTTTTTTTAAATCTTTTGAGAAAATTCAAGTTTCAATAAAATCTGACAAGAATAATGGGTGTCTTACATGAAGACATGTACAGTTATATCTCACTGAATTCTTCTTAGAATGAGAAATGGTTCACACAAAATTTGTAGAGTAAATCAAATCAGACATTTTATATTCAATAACTTTTTCTGAAAATCTTGCTGTTAATGAAATAATGTGAAAAAATATGATAGAGCCAGATAGGCCACAGATGACAATATAATATGGCACATGCACTTTGCAAGCTGGATAACTGAGGCTACAAACGCACTCTCAGAGTATGTAATACTTATTGCTTTTCCATGGCAAGAATGATTATGTGAACATGCCTCAGTGTTCTGTTATACATACATTGCATGCCTGGCATGATTTCAGGCTGCCGCCATGAAGTAGATGAGATCTGCACTCCTCTGGGATACTACATAGCATGTGGTATACTGCGTAATATCCCAGAAGAGTGCAGATCTCTTTGCTTGTCTTTCTACCATTGAGATAGGAAAATCCAGTCAAAATATTATGAGTTACCTCTTTGCTTTGTGTGAGTCTGGTTTAGTACCATGTCCTGTCTATACAGTATATATGTCTGCAGGTCATTGCATTATTCCTTCCCATGCTTATGGTGCATTAAATAAGCAGTTACCATTTTTGTATATGTCTGAGATTTGTGACTGATTTCTGTGTGACATGATTTCATGCCTTGTTTGACTGTTTTAGGAAGTTGGTTTACAGGAATTGGAAACGGGTTATCGCCTCCACCACAGCATACGTCAGATATTGTGTGTGATGTCACTGCTTGGTTATCATCTTATGGTTGTGTATGCTATTAGTCATTCTGATGGTGACTTACAGATTTGTGATGAGATACTGAGAAATCAGCTTCAGGTTTGTAATTGAATCTATTTTACAGCACTGTGAACTAACATTATTGCAACAAATTGTTGTTTAAAACATATAAAAGTAACAGAATATTCTACTTTTAGTGCATTTTTCATCATTATATACAGACACTTGCTAATGTATTTCAGTTCATCACATAAATTGATTTTTGCCAAGTCACTTTTATGACCAGTTTTAGGCTTTAAAAAATTAATAGATGGTGTTAAACTTCAAGTGTTCTGGTGATAGTATATTTAATAAAGTTGACTAATGTTTTTGACATTGTTTGTTGTCTTGGGTTTTTGTGTACCACCATTTATGCTCCCCAGATTTTGAAGCGTGTTACAGAGAAACACATAGCAATGGACAATGTCAATACCACTGCTCAGGTGTGTTGTAGAAAAGTGATGCATTTGTGTAAATGATAACTTCAGAGAAATGTGTTGTTAACATTATTTCTGAATTTTTGGGATACATTTTACTGGGATTTTGTTGAAATGAGTAACTGAAATGGCAGAGTATTTTTCCAGTTAGTCAGCCAATATAAATGAGAAATGCTCCATAATGTACAAAACAGGTACGTTTCCATGGATAAACAGAGGGTGTAATAGATGTAACACCAGCTGAGATAAGGATTTAAGAAGTGTAAAGGACAAAATGAGGAGAGAGAGAGAGAGAGTACCAGAAAGATGCAATATGAAGATAAATACGTTGGGAGATAAATCAATAACAGAATGAGGCATAACGAAGTTATGCATATTTCATTGCTTTTATTTTCTGAATTTTTACACTAGAGGCCCACGTTCTGTCCCTGGGAAAACTGTGTGGAATTTGTAGTGGACTGAGTAGAGTTGGTACATTTTCTCTTCAGAGTACTTCACCTTTTCCTGTCACACATCATTTCATCAGTGTTCTATATTCATATTAATACGCATTTATCAATTATTCTGAACAGACCACTGAAAACCATTTAATTCTCAACATGTTCATACATTATTTTCTTTTTTGTACAAGTTGGTAATTGTGTGTGTGATACAAAATGTTAGTGCAAACTGTTGGAAACAGACCACATGTAATTTGATTGACTAGAATATTCTTATGTATACAGACAATAGATGATTGTTTCATTGGTATCTTCAAAGTGAGCGGAGTTCATATTACGTATTTTCATTGTTACGCCATGCATGTTGTTGAGTTACTCAATTATTATACCAACTACTGCACATATATAAAATTTACACATTAAAACATTAAAAATGCTCTAACATATTTTGGTCCTAGGACCATCATCAGGGAGCCTTATCGTCCTTGCTAAAGTCACACTATAAAAGGTCACATTAATTTCGCTGTACCAGTTGGGTATTGTGGCAGCATGCCGTGTTGTGTAATGTTATGTTGTGAAGAGTGCCCTGCTATGGATGTGCATTCAAAGAATGCACATCTGTAGCAGGGCACTGCCACAATACAGCAAAATTAATGTGACTTTTTATAGTGTGACTTTAGCAAGGACAATACGGCTCTCTGATGATGGTCCTAGGACCGAAACATGTCAGAGCGTTTTTAATGTTCTAGTGTTTTATTGTGTAAATTTTATAAATTTTATATATGTGCAGTAGTTGGTATAATAATTGAGTAACACATATTAGGTCATCATCCTTGGTTTTATACACAGTTTTCTCATTCAAGTGGATTGGGGTTGGTTGGATCAACATTACATGGTGCTTGTTTTTGTGATGGCTATCTTGATTTGTCTATTCAGATAATTAGTTAACAGGTAATAAAATTAATTATTTCCTTCCTATTTTTTCAGTTGTATCCTCAAGGCGTGTGGTTCCTTTTTTTTAAAGGACGCTTAGAGTTTATGAAAGGTAACATTGATGATTCAATAAACTGGTACATAAAGTCATGGAAGTCACAGAATAAGTGGCCCCAGTACAATCATATTTGTTTTTGGGAGCTGATGTGGACAAACAGGTACGAGAATAATGATATAAGGGGTTCCCACTAAGCAAAGTGTAAAATCTAGACCGTCCAGAGAACTGTGAACAAATATCAGAAGCAGGTGCTATCAGCATATTGCATTTATGGTCCTAAAGGTTATTCAGACTTTCTGAAGACATGTAATAAAGTTAAGTATGGAGATAGTAGAAAGGCGTTGTCCAAAAATTTATAAAGAGAAATGAATGTAATTGAGTGCCAATTAATTTTACATAACAGTAACTAAAACATTCTTATTGCTGTCATATGTAAATTGTGATGTTGACCATGTAAGGAAAGGGCTGTGTAATTGGAGACTTGTCTGTATTTTGTTATTTGGAGTTCTTATATCTTCAGCAGCTTCTACATTTTTTTTGTTTTTCCCCAGCACTGTACTGCAGACAGAATCTTCCAAAGTCAAAGCATTCCTTGATATGTCAAAAACAAAAAATTTCTGGACTTCTGTGTCACATATCGTGCTAAAGCTGGTAATCATGAACTGTTAAACACTCAGTAATGTTGACAGATAGTTATATTTATAAATATAATTGTGACAATTGCTGATTATCAGCAAGTATTGTTACTGATTATTATTGATTGTTATTGGTTATTTAGGTATATGTATATGACTCCTTTATTACTGTTTTTGTCTCCTTAGTAGATAACTCTGTAATTGTCGCTCCAAAAGTCTCCTTTGTATTTCCATTTGATTTCACTCATTCCAATTCCATTCGTTTCATTTCTATCTTTATGTTTACTAGTTTGCCACATACTCCTAATGATCTTACGTTCCATGTTGCGGTTCTGTTAACTTCTGTCTTTGTTGTTACCCTTTTATTTTAATTTACATATTCTTCATTGATGATTCTATCTGACACTGTCCCTGCCCAGAGATCTGACTGGGGGACTATTTTATCTACAGAAAATTTAGTACCAGATAGATTCATCATAATACTTTGGTTGCTGATTTGAGATCATTATGTGGTGGTTTCTCCTTTCCTTCCACATTGCAGAGCGACAGGCGAAACAGTGGCTCTCATCTTCTCCCGTCGGTTTCTGATCTATAGCTGTACCGATTAACTTCTTCTCCACCTTTAGTCAGTTTTGCAAGAGCTGCTTCCCACTTTTAGTTACCACTTTGGCCTAGGTCCTGATTACCTCTGGGTAGCCCGTCATAGGTCAGTTTTCAGGTCCGTCCTGGGTATTTTATTTCCCCATTACCCACTATATCTAGAGAGCATTCCTCCTTGATCTGCCACCTGGGGAGGTGCCTGTTGGAGGATAACACGCAGGAGCTGACATTTATACAGCAATGAAAAGAATGGCTTGCAGTAGTTCCAGATGGAATGTTGCCAACCAATCAAGAGATTGAAGGATAAGATGTGTGACTTCATTGGTCTGTCTTTTGACTATTTCTAAATCCATATGGTTGTGTAACCCTGTAAGGTCCATGGAATGTAAATGAAGGAATGACTGAATGGAACAAAACAGTGCTTCTTAAGACAGGCCTTGAATTGATACTAGCGTTGTTCCCACCCCAAGGTTACACAAGCCATCCATGTTGACAGGGAGTTAAAAAATATTGTGTCTGGTTGTTCTCAACCAGCATGCTCTTCAGATTGAGTTCCAAGGAAACAGGGTAACTAATGTGTATATTACAGAGGTCTGACTTTAATGGAGAGGCAGATGGACATGAGATCTTGCTTTTGGATTCTAAAGAGGAAACACATGAATTCCTTTTGAACTCTAAATGAATCATATTACTAAGTTACAGATGTATGTCTTTTCCAAATAGTCATGAACAGCTCACAATAGAAGGTAGTATAGGCCTGTAACTAGAATATTAAAAAGAAAAATTAAAACTGCAAGCAGGCATGAGCTCTCAAACCTTTATAATGGAACAGTGTAATTATAAATGTATGTGAAAAGAAAGTTAAGGAATTATTGTACATGAAGGATTGACAGTAAAATAAGGGTAAAAATAATGTTTATAGGATAAAATGGGTGTTTTATGTATGTGTAGGCTGAATACAGAGATTAGTAACATAATGTATAAAAGGTAAAATTCGTTCATTCATTTAGTAGTCTGTCTTATGACAGGTCCAAAGCCTCTTCCAAAACGAGCTCTCCACGTAGTGTGATCTAGAGCTTCTCCTTCAAATGAGAGTATCCTCTCCTTTCCTTAAGGTCATACAGTAGCTTCCTATGTCTTCTTCCTCGTTTTCCTGGCACTTCTGTCCCCACTTTTATCTTTCCTTGAATAACCCTTTGTAGAAGGCAGTTTCTACACAAAATGTGACCAATCCAGTTGGCCTTCTGTTTACTTATTTCATGTAGGATATTCCTCTGCTCTTTGACTAAGTAATACTTCTTCAAAAAGGTAAAATATATAGGTATAAATAGATGTATAAAAAAGTATGTATTGCTGGTGCTGCTGTCTTTCTTTATCTAATCTGTTTGTTTTCACAGTATGAAACAAGAGTGGCGAGAGGCAAGTATGTATGCCAATCAACTGCTGCAAGAGAGTCGCTGGTCTCGGACCATCTACAGTTATCAAAGAGCAGCTTTGCTATGTATGCTTGGGGATGATCTCTCCTTAGATGAAGAGATTGAAATTCATAACCTCATGAGGTGGAGTTATATTTCTGTGCAGGCATGCCTGATAATTGGCTTCCTAATATTAATGTAGTGATCATGCTGCTGGTTAGTATTTAGTATGTACTGCATGGTTTCTCTCAGCAGATCTTCGAATGATGATGGTGAAGGAACTGTTTTGACAGGAGAAATGTATGTTTGTATGCTGTTAAAAATGGTTGATCTCTTGTTGACCAATGTTTCACTTGAAAAGTTTGATGACTACTATATGAACTCCTCTTACTCGCTGATAAAAAAATAACACATTCAACTTATTAACCCCCCAACAAAATATTACGTTTTGCTTTTGATTAGTATTAATTTTTCAGGGGACATTAGTTTTCTGTCATTGTGACTTACCATGTAAGGAATTTATGTCAAAGGAATAAGTAAAAAGCTACACATTTAAGAAATACTTACTGTGAAGTGTGGTTATTGTTGGCAGTTCTGATTCTTAACAGTTTAGAACTGAACGTTACAATATTTAACATTTAATTGCTGGCTTCATTGTGCCGTACAGACCTTTAGTTCGTCACATGTTGCCAGTCTTAGTGCAATGTGTGGTCATGAATGCATGTATGGGTACTAAAAAATTAAGAACCATCCATCCTGTGCAGGAGTTGGAATTTAAATATGAATGTCATAGAAGGTTTGATAAACCAGAATTGTGCTGGTAGGTTGCATCATCTTAAGCAATTCGTATTTTTGGTATTGCCGTTGAAAACAATTCTTTTATTTTATTTGGATGAACATGGTGCATGTTCTTTAGCTTGAATGAAAGTTTCATTTTCTTGCCTTTTTATCTGTAGACTTTTCTTACAGAGATGCCCCCCAGTGGAAGCAGCGAATTGCAGGAAAGTCATTGCCAATGGAAAAGTTTATAGTGAAGAAGACGGAACGTTTCTTTGCTCAGAAAAAGATGTTGGTACTTCCAGCAGTGGAACTTCTATATGTGTGGAATTATTTTAAAATACTGGGCAAGAAACGTGAATTGATTCAAAATATGTATAAGATGATCGAGAAAGCATTAGCCAAGCTTGACGCTCACAAGAGTAAGATGTTACATATTCATTTTCTGTTCTGTGATATAAGAACACTGGAATGTAGTTAACAACGAGGATTCAATCAAGCATGTCAGCATTAGTGTTGAACCTTGGATTTGTCCAGATACAGAAACTACTCTTTATTGATATAAAATCTGATTTCTGATTTCATCAGCCTAAGAAGTTATTTATGGATGAGTCTGACTTTTGTATATTCCCAAATGTTTATCTCATGCGCATGTAAATGTGTTTTGTGGTATATCTTGGAAAGTGGATAGTGACTGGGATGCAATAAAATATTTTCTTTGCTTTAAGTAAAGACCTCTTTTGCCATTATCATCCAGATGAGTAATTTATAATTGGATTTTTGCTAGGAAATCCCTGAAATCTAACCTCTTTATGTATGACAAGCATTTATTTAATCCAAAGACAAGGGTTCCTATATGGTGAAAATCCATACTATCCAGTGTGAATCACGGTTTGATGTAGTTGTCATTATTAAGTGTCAGTAATAATATTATTGTTTGCTGCTGTGTACGTTGTCTGAGAATTTGGGGTTCTTTGCTGTCACAGTGTGGTGTTTAGTGTACAGCTGGTAGAAAGGTGGATTTAATATCCATCATGTATGTTGATCATGCGTGTTGTACAGCCACTATACACATGTCCTGCAGTAGGAATTTCCTCAGATATTACATTTTGTGCCATATTATAATTTTTTTTATTAAACGTAAGAGTACCCGCAAAACATGAGGGAGTAACAAGCCTGAAATTAAAGAAATTTTAGATTCAGGATGCAGTTGTCCTAGTGATTTTTAAACCCAAATTTTATGATTCCTTTTGATTGTTTTTTGGAGGAGGAGTGTGGGTGTTCACAGAATCATACAAGTATTACCTCATTCCCCTTTGTGTAATATGTCTGAATATTGTAATCTTTCTTTCTAGAAGACAAATCATGTTCAAGTTTAAGTACAGTAAAGTGCACAAATATTTCTATAAATATGATATACTTTTTCTTTTCTTTCTTCCTTTCTTTCTTTCCTTATTTCTTTCTTTCTTTCTCTCTTTCTTTCTTTCTTTCTTTCTTTCTTCCTTCCTTCCTTCCTTCCTTCCTTCCTTCCTTCCTTTCTTTCTTTCTTTCAATGTCAAGTTCACTAAAAATTATGATGTTAAAACATATATTGAAGAAATATATATGATAATCGTATGAATTTAAAAAGAACTGAAATAGTATGTTGGTGCATTTGTGTTGGCATGGTATATATCAGTGGCTATGACATGTGAGTGGGACATCTGCCTTGTTATTTTTGCCTGATATCTGCTTGTAAGAGGGAAAAATAATTTCTGACCTGTTTCTCTAATGAGCAAAGTATTTAGTTAGTTGGAAAGTAGCTACATGATTGATGATGCTTGTGCAAAGCAGAAAATAACCATTAGTGAGCCAAGTCAGTACAGTAACCAGGCTGTGGGCTGGAAGAGCTGGAACAAGGGCAAGAGATTTTCTCTCAGATCTTGAGACTGGTGCTGGGCCTCTGTTTGGTGGGTACTTGGGCTTCTCTCTTTGTGGGTGAAATGGCTGAGGCATGAAGCTGACCAGGTTAAAAGTGAGTGGGGCTATACAACATTATCTTTTCCTCACTGAATGTACTTGAGAAGTAGATATTGTGCTGAAATGACACTGCAGTAAAATGGTATGAAACCAACTGCATGATAGGTTTACCTTTTTGTATTTACACCCTGATTTCAGAGTTTAATTTAATCCCAAAAAATGTAATGCATGTAAGAAATTTTTGTTTGTTGTCTGTGATACAATATGAATTATATGTTATGTAAATGTATTGGCTTTTAACATGTAAGGTAACTAAAGTCATTCTAAATTTTTATGTGCAGAACGTCAGGAGTTTGATGCAGATAACCTTGCTCTAGTGTTGTTATTGAAGGGCGCAAGTCTTCGGCAGATGCAAAGTCCATTGCAAGCAGAAGAATGTTTAAATACTGTGCTTTCACTAGAGAAGGAGGTAAAAGATGACCTATACCTAATACCATACACACTAGTAGAGCTTGCACTGCTGTGCTGGGATCAGGGGAACACTGCTAAATCATCGCAGCTGCTGGAAGATGCAAAGTAAGGTGTTAACATTTCTTCATATTTAAATGCCCTTGAAAACTTGCTTACTTTTCTTGGCTGTTATGATTGTGTCTGTTTATACAACTACATGTATCCTTAATACTTGGACGAAAGTGTCCCATCTTTTGAGGAGAATGTTTGAACTTAAGAGGCAAAAGGGTACTGGGAGGGTGCAGAAATTTCATATTTAAAAGTGTAGTAATTTGTACTCAAATTAAGATCTTAGGGCTATTATTCAAGTATGTTGAGATGTGTGGGGCATGTAGCATGTCTGAGAAATGAGAAATGCGTATAGCAATTGAAAGAGAAAGGGAAAAATAACAATCTGAACTGTGTTGCCAAGAAAAATGGTTACTGTAGAGACCTTTTCATTTGTATTGTAGTTGAATCTGCACAGAAGTCTACTGAGGCCACAATAAAAAGTCAAGTAGTTGGTGATTTTTAAGTACCAGTCTTGACAGAATTCCATATCTAGTTCCTGCATGTACAAGCACACATACATTTGTGCTTTCGTGTACGGTGGTTCTCGGTTTGCAACTTGAACTATAAGATCTTGTGAAATGCCTCTTTGAAAGCCAAAACAGGTGAAGTCTCTTGAATGTGAATGGAAAGCAGTGAGGGATTTTCCATCCCGTCCTTTTTCTTTTCTGTGTCTGTCATATGGCTTAAAGTTATTTTCTGGCATTCAGTTACATGTTTCCTGTGGTGTTAATGGGTGCAGCTGTTTTTTATAATTGATCTCAAGCCTACCAATCTTGAGTATTGTATGTTCATATCTTGCTCCAGTAGGTTAGATCAAATAGTTCCTTTTACTCCACTTCAGTGCACAGGATCTCCACAAAGCAACACCAGCTACTGCCTTGACCACCCTCCAGGTCTTTCCCACAGTTTCACCTTCCTCCTCTATCATTCTTTTCCAGCTTCTTCTGGGTCATCCTTTATTGTCCTTAGAGATTCAAAGCTTGTTACTCTGTGGTAGAGAATTCCTTCCTTGGTGTAAGTCTGATCCACTTCCATTGTCACAGTGTGATTTTGCATTGCAATTTATTTGTATTGTGCATGTGTCCACAGCTCTTCATTGGAGATAATGTTAGGCCAAAAGATCTTACAAATTTTCCTAAACCATCTGTTTATAAATACCAGTGGATCACAGTTTCATGATATACCATGTTTTTATAGGATAGTCAAAACATTAGTAATGTCTTATGTCTCAGTAAAACATAGTATCATGCTTGTTACTCATCATTTGTGTATTTTACTAATCATGTATTGTTTGTAGTAACTGGACTTACTGATTTTATTTTGCTAGGAAAAATTACACTGGTTATTCATTGGAGTCAAGGCTTCACTTTAAAATCCATTCATTGCAAACAGCACTGAATGAGGGGAAGAAATTGTCATCAGATGGCATTGTGAATGAGTCAACTAACCTGTAGGTTAAAAAACCATATAAACACTGCTGCAATGTGTGACCAAGGTAAGTGTCTCTAAAATGCAAATTAGTGTTCAGTTGCTTCAATTCATTATGAGATAATCTTGATGTATGTACCGTGCATTTGTGTAGAATTTTATTATATTTGTCCAACAAATACACAATATATTGTGCATTTGTTGAACAAATATAATAAAATAATTAAGAAGTAATTCTTCCAGGAAGCATGTCAGGACTTCAGACCACGGCATGTATGTATTTTGTGGTGAGTGTGTGCACTTTGATGTATGTTTGGATTTATCACTATATGCTGGTTACTTCAGTAAATATGAATTTTTGAACTCGGACATGAACATTTTGCCTACATGCTTATACCATGTTGATGTTGATGTTCATGTGATGGCTGTGTAAGTTATCAGGTTGGACATACTGTGTTGTTGTTTTACATTTGTGGCTATACTGTATTCTGTAATATACTGCTGTTGGTCACTCACGTATTGAAGTTTCTGATCTTGATATCAGTCCAGTGTCTTTTTTTTTTTTTTAAAACAGAAGTGATGAACACATTAATTGCAAATATGAAGGTAAGTCATTAAATAACAGGAATTTTATAATAACTTTTTTACAAGAGTACTTATAGAAATTTTTTGTGTCTTATTTTTCAACATAGTCCCCCTGCTTCGCAACACACTTGGTCCACCTGTACACAAGCTTGCGGATGCCCTCTAGAAATAGCTTTTTGGCATGGCCTTTAACGAACGTTGCACCGCCTCCATTACCTCGTTGTCATCTGCACACTTCTGGCCCTGCAAATGTTCTTTCATAGGTCCAAACAAGTGAAAGTCCAATGGCGCCAAGTCTGGACTGTATGGTGGATGTTTCAACACCTCAAATTTCAGAGCATGTAGTGTATCCACTGTATGTGCAGCTGTGTGGGGGCGGGCATTGTCGTGAAGCAACAGTACTTTTTTTGAGTGAAGTCCCCGGCATTTCAATCATATCACGGGCTTCAACTTGTTCAGTAGCATGTCACCACATCGAGCACTAGTCACAGTTTGACCCTTTTCCTGGAAGTGCGCCAATATAGGGCCAGTGACATCCCAAAAGATGGTCAGCATGACTTTCCCAGCAGAATCCTGTGTCTTGAACTTTTTGTTGGCCAGAGACGACAGGTGCTTCCACTGCATCGATTGTCTCTTACTCTCTGGTTCATAATGGTACACGCAGGACTTGTCTCCTGTCACAGTTCGATGGAGAAAAGCATCTTCTTCACGAGCATGGTGGTCCAAATGCTCCTGACAAATCGTCTGCTGTGCATGCTTGTGATCATCGGACAACTACATTGGGACCCATCTGCTACACACTTTCCTATACCCGAGGTCGTCATGGACAATATTGTATGCAGAGCCATGACTCATGTTGAATTCTATGGCAATTTCATCAACAGTGACTCTCCTGTAGTCATAGATTTGCTGCTCGATCTGCTGTTTCACTGTCTCAGTTGCCACGCTAATGGTCTCCCACTCCGGTGTTCATCACTGACGTTTTGTCTTCTGTTTTGAAATCTTTCCACCCATTCATACACTCTCCCCTGACTCAAACAACTGTCTCCATACTGAACCTTCATTCTTCTGTACATTTTGGAAGGTCTCACACCATCTGACCACAAAAAACAAATAACGTTCAGTGCAAGTTGACATTGGAGCGGCCATGTTGTATGAGCTATTGCGCAGGCTCATACTGCTCGATCGTCAAGACCCCTATATGGTGTATTGCTAAGAAGCCATTTTTTGTCCCGAAATAAGATTTTTCGTTGTGTATACTTTTCCATGCACTTTAGAATAAAATTCATGTTATTTAATGACTCCCTCGTAAGTGCTACTACAGTGTTTATTGCAAGGTGACATTGCAGAATACTGAAGAGTACTGTCTTTTAGGACAAAGGATGGGGCAATATGTTCTTTTGAAATGCCACTAAACTCATACAAACTACACATTGTAATGTCCCACAAACCAGTGGTCTTCACAGTCGCTGATGTGAGGACATCAGTTCTCACATACTGTAAAATGTTTGAAGAGACTGCAGAGGCAGACAAAAGATGTACATATGTACATATGTGTGTGTGTGTGTGTGTGTGTGAATATATATATATATTTGTAATGTAACATTTTGGGGGCATGGGTGTAATGTTGATACCTCTTCAGTTATCCTAACAGCCTGATGCCGTTTCACTCAAAGAAAACACTTTTATATTTTATGTCCCAAGCAACAATGAATGTGTAGTGTTCATGTAAAGTACCCGACACTTTGCCCAGAAAGTAACCAAATTTGGATTTTGGTGATTTTCATAAAAGTCTCCAACATCGAATTTCACAGAAATCCATCATGTGGGAGTTGTGCTGATATGTGTGAACAGACAGATGGACAGACAGAGACAGGGACATACAAAGCTGATAGATACTTTTTGTGACTGTGTTATTGCACCTAAAAATTGGTGTTAAGACTGGTGTAGACTACTGATGATTGAAAAGGTATGACATTTTGTGTATCATGGTGCAGCAGGAACCAATTTCTCTGCTTTCTTCCAGAAAAACTGATTTGCTGTGCTTCATATGCGGTGAAGACTTATTCTATAGGATGCACAAAACATTACAGTGTTGGGTGTGCTGGTAGGAGTAGAATTATATATAAGCTAATGAATTACTTTATAAGCCCAAATGTAAGGCAGCTCCAAATAAAGGCAACCACCTTATTCCTGTTGTGGTATTTAGAGAAAGAAACTTGGAAAATTTAGATGTGTAATAAAAGTTAATAAAGTTTCTTAGAGGCAGATATAAAATAGAAAACAATTCTTATAATAGACCTTATGTACCCTATGAACATAACACAATACTTCGTTTTAATGTGGGAAGTTATGTGACCCTGATGTGTTACTGGAAGATGCCACAAGGCCTCATTTATCAGGTGATACTTACTTTCCTGTACACATATTTGTGGAAAAAAAAATCTTGCTTCACATTTGGGCTTAAGGGAGTACTTGTTATGTGTCTTTAGATAAGTGTACTGCATAGCAGTGAAATCAACACATTTTTCAGAGCATGTTTACTTATTTACAAGCCTGCAGTATAACTCCTGATATTATATTTTTATTCGGGAAGGTGTTATGATATTAAAGAGTGGAAGAGCTTCTGCCACTCCAGACCAGCCTTGTACAACGACAGACAAACTTATTAACTGTATGATTTGAACAATTAGTGTGGTTACCAATCATCCTAGTCAGACAGGTGAAATGTTAATTGGTAATCCAGATGCTACATAGTATGCAAGTAAAAATTAAAATTTGAATTTGAACATAAAAAGGAGTGTCCAGACACTGGTAATTCAAAGGAAGGATGAATTTGAAACTGTAGCAAAATGATGAACTTTATCATGTAATAGTGCTGCCTGTAAAAGAGGTGCACAAATTTTCAAAAAATCTACAAGCAATCTTAAAATTCTGGCTACCATAAAGGTGACATAAAGCAAAATTCACAGTGTGGACCCTCAAACATCATGTGTCACAGTACAAAATTTAGTTGATCAGGCAACCTGACCCTCATGATTTGTGTACCTCTGCTGTAAAAATATCATGTACTTACATTGTACACAACATTGATGTGTTTGTAAGTTTTATAATGTGGGTAAGCATCACACTGATACATGTATGTCTGTGTATATAAGAACAAGGCTCAGAGTAGCTTCTTTGAACCATATTAGTCTAGTGTAATGGCTTTATTATTTTTTTTTACTTAAGAATTTGCACACTCTTGTCCCAGTGAAAATATTCCCTTTCTTTGCATCTTCCTACATTGATCTCATCATTATTGAGAACTGTTTCCATTGCTCTTGTGAGTACGTCAGTGTGTATATGAGTGGAAACTGCCTGCATAAGCAGTAAGTATGATGCACATTTGTTTGTGCTGAAAACAGTAGTAGCACTGAAGTCCTTGAATAATGAGTTTTTGGGTAAGTTGCTGTTCTTTTACTAAGTCATTGTTTCTTGTGAATGGGGGTGATACTGCTTCAAGAAAGTGGGCCAGGTAGCTCAGTTGGTATAGCAACTGACTACGGTCTGGACAGTCCAGGATCGAATCCCGGTGGTGACGAGATTTTCTGCCTGTCCAGACCGGCCCTGAGGCCCGCCCAACCCCCTGTACAATGGGTACCAGGTCTTTCCTGGGGGTAAAGTGTGGCTGGGGCATGCTGCTGACCACTCACCCCCTTCTAGTGCTGCGGTCATGGAAGAGTAGAGCTATACCTCTACCCACCCTCTGGGCCACACTGGGCCTGTAATGGGAACACTTTACCTCTACCTTTTACTCCTTCAATAAACTGTTCATGTTACATACTGTATGTAATGATGTTAAAACATTTTCATTACATGAGTAGTTAAAAACTATTTCAGCATAATTAACTACTGTAAAATAATTATTAATAACAGACTGATTTCTAAAACATTGACATGTTAATTGAACACTGAAAGATCTAACTTGTTTCTATATAAATACAGTTACATAATCACTGATGTCAGATTAATTCCTAAATTAACTGTACATAAAATAATGCAGGAATAATTTCTGTTTGATGGAAATATATGAATATCAAATATTTGACCAAAACCTCATTACATCAGGTAATGTATTCTGGAAGGTGGAAAACGTATGCAATACATGATGGCTATTTGCTAAATCATAATTTGCCAAATATATACAGGAGAGTAATATACTTGTATGGCTTGTATTGGGGTTTGGTTGTGATTAGAATAGATATTCACCACATTTGCTGTATGTTCTATCTTGCTAGGACCACTGTTTGTTTGAAGCTGATGAGACAGTGTGGCACACTTAACGGTATAAAACCTTAAAGCTGCACTTCAAGGATGACAGTGTGTCAGCACATTTGAACATTTGTTTGCCCAGACATGGATCATTTGTTCTAATTGAATGTCATCTCTTTTTAAGTAGTATAACATATTTAAAAAAACACGAGTTTTCATGTAAGCAAGCATATCCTGATCCTTGATTTCGTATATGAAAGGTTCATTGTACCTTAAATGTGTAAATGTATAGTATTACATTTTTCCACCATTCACTTACTGTTAGTTACATTGTTCCAGGCAATGTCAGTCATACTGTAATAGTTTCAGGAATGTCAGTGATACTGTAATAGTTTCATTGTTAACTCACACTTGCAATTACTTTTTCAAAAATTACAGTTTATTTACAGATAAGTGTTAAGAAATCTGCCATTTTGATTTTTCATTCTGCAGACTAGCATAAATATCTTAAAAAGATAAGCTACATTATTTGTTATGTAGTAGAGGAAACTACACTCATCCCCTCTTTCTTGCCAGTTCCATTTGTTCAAATTTGAATATGTGTGAGCTATATTTTGTACCATAATTCTTTTTTACACATGAACCACATTCAGAGGTATGTATAAGTTGGGCATTGTGAACAGTAGTTTCATGTCTGCCATCTTCCTAAAACCACTTCCATTGTTCTGTCAGTTTTGCTTTGTTCCATTATTTTGGTGTGTTGTGAGCTGTTGAGCAAGTGTCATTCTGTCTGTGATTATAAGAGAGACAGTGATGATAATCTTGGAGAGGAAGCTTGATATAACCTCAAAAAATTGGAGTCAGTGAAGGTGCACTGGCTGTTGAAGCACATTTGGATTTAACAGATCCACAGTGTTTACCATTCGCACACAGGGGGAGGCCATAAAGGTATCTGTACAGCAGTCTAGGCCTCTTGCTAAAAAGAACATCAAATATATGCAAAATCTACTGTTGATGTGCTTGGGATAGATGTTGCTAACACATGATAACAATCAAGAGTGCATCCCGGGCAGTGGAGACGACATCAAGTGGAATATCCTGTAGAGCTTGCAAGATGAAGAAATTGTTCATGATGGTTTTCTTCAAGTAAATGATGGTTGGACAAGTTTTACCAGCACTATAACACACAAGACATTAAGTTCAGTAGCGCAGCTGCAAGTGCAGATCATTCTGCAGCTGATCTATTCCAAGCAGAACTGCTGAGTGTCAATGACGCAGAGGGCCATTTGTCAAAGCAGGTATTCAACCCCGACAAGCTGGACCTCTACTGGAAGCAGATGCCAGTGAGGATTTTCATTTCACTGTGTGCTCCTGTGGGAAATCCTAAGCTGAAAGTCTTACCCAAACATGGATGCCATTACCATTATTCAGGCTGTGTGGGTGGATATCAAGGTATCCACAGTGAATGCTGTATGGAGGAAGATGTGGCTGAATTGTGTTCATAACTCTGCTGGTTTTGGAAAAGCAATATTGGAGTGCCGTGTAGAAGTCAAGGATGATATCGCTAAATTGGTGGCACTTGGGAGGTGGCTTGGTAGTGAAGGCTTTGAGGACCTCCAGCCAGATGACACCATGCAGTTAATAAACTTTTAAGAAGGTGAGCTGTCTTTAGAAGACCTGGTGGAGCAGCAGACAATGAACACGCTGCTGGAGGTGGATGAAGAGGATGAGCATGCACCAGTGCACCTGTTGACACTAACTAACATGCAGAAGGCGCTGTGTGTGAAGATAGCGTCACTTTTCTGCATAACTTTTGTGCAGACAGTGATCATGGGTTTCTGGTGAGGGGAAACGTCTTCAGTGCATCAGTCCCATTCAACCTAGTGTTGGTCGAGAAGACAAGAAATGGCCAACAGCCACTGCTTGATTAGTTCTTCAGTTGATCTTACAGTTTTTGTTTTCAGTCTTCTGGATTGTTGAACTCTTCTCCACCAGGATCTTCATGTCCAGTATTCTGTCCTGTGAGTGATATGGTACCTAACTTGACCCTGCTTATGTTTTTGAGATAGTGCTGTGCTGTGATAATTTTACATTTGTCCACTTGTAATGTACTTTTAACTGAAATAAACTCAGGAATTGTAAAATTTTGTTTTTGACACGTTTTGTTTGTATTACTGTACGTAATTTATGTTACTATTAGCATTAAAAAACTTACATAAATGCCATTTTATTAAATTTTATGTGCGTGAGATTTTTGGAGAGTTGAACTGTTATGCAAATGGGGAGTTGAATGTGTTCTGAACATAGCCTGTCTGACAGGTATGCATTTTTTTTGGTTAGTGTTTTTTAAACATATGCTGTCTGAGACAGCAAAGTATTGCATGAAATAGCTTACCTTTTGTTTTGGAGTCTTTCCTGTAGATTTGTAATATAGCCTGCTGTTACTACTAAGTCACTATGATAAATACATAACTATGATAATTAATAGTCACAGATTATGACACATGTGGCCTGTACATTGAAACATTTCTCAAACAGCCCCTGTTCACAGGTCTCTGATTGTACTCAGAACTGCCTGGTCTTGCACCAAGCTTACTATCTTTAACCTTCCAATTCAGCATTGATTTGACATTGATGTTACATTCATATATTCATTTTGAACAATTACTTAATTTAAAATGCAATTTGCATTGAATATTTTCCTGTATTTAACAAACAACTCAGCTTTATGTAGAAAATAATTTGTGATTTCATTGTTGAGACATTGGTAGTAATGCAGATACCTAAACAAATTTACCAATCTTTTGTATGCCTTTGCTGTGAGAAGTGACGTCTGGCATCTTTAAATGTGCGTGGTGAAATTTGTGAAAAATGTATAGAAGGGAGGATTTGTATGCAAATTTAGCATTGTACGGGTTGTTTGGAAATACAAAAATGTGACTAAATGGAGCAGTTTACAACTACCTTCTGAATCAAAATAAGATTAGTACTTATTTAAACATATTTTGCTGGCCCTCATTAACAGTAATCATTTGTTAGTATGAAACTTAACATTCTTGAAGTAGCTTACAAAACTTTCTGACTCAGACTTCACCAATTTTGATTTTTTAAAACTGTTTTCACAAAACTCTTACAGTATTGTAGCAGAAAACAACTAGATATGAAAATCTAATGTAGCAGTCATTTAAAATGTTGAAGTTCATATGAAATGTACATATTTGTGTCTTCACTTACTTTTAAGAAGTGCATGCAGATCAAATATGTAACAAAGTGGAAACATTCTGTTGTTGTTTCATGTTTATTGATTGTTTTACGACTTACAAAGGATTATTATACTTTTGTAAGTAAAAACACGAATGTCCTAAGTTGCAATGACTATGTATTGTGTTGTATTTTAAATATTTTGCTGTAAGCGGATATAGTATGTGTTACAGTGTATGATACAAGTGGCGCTATATTAGATCATCATCATCCGCTTTATGCAGGGTATTTTTACTATGTCCCTAGGGAATACAGTGTTGCAGCTATTCTGTTGTTACTATTCATGGTGCTTATATTGTTAGTTCCAGTGTTGAATCTATTGCACTTTTACATTAGTACTTTACGAAGTATGTGTGCAGTGCCCAATATGGCTGTTTTCTGTAGTTCCTTGACCTCATGTTTTCCTGGTATGTTGCTTACATATTTTCTGAATGACTTTGAAATAGTCCCAGTCACCCCTATTATTACTGGTATCACCTTTGTTTTCACATTTCACGTGTGCTGTATTTCTATTGTAAGGTCTTTATATTTTAGAATCTTGTTGGCTTCTTTTTTAATCACATTTCTTTCTCCTGAAATTGCAACGTCTACTAACATACATGTTCCCTTTTCGTTATCACGGATTATAATGTCTGGTTTGTTGTGCTAATTGGTCTTACGTTATTTCAACTGGACTAATCTGTTATACACAGCTGTGTATTATTAATATATGTATATTATTTTAATGAATGCAATGCAGGAATCTAATTGCAATTTAACTTATTTTAATACTCTATGACTACTACTACATCTGTATTGATACTATGGAAGATCTAATAAATGAAATGAAATGGGGATAGTTCTGTCAGTTTGTACTTGTTGATTCCACAATATGGTTACCTTGCCTCCTTGACTTGTTTTTACTGATTTTGGCACATGTTCATACCAGTGTTTTTTGTCCAGTTGTACCCCATTTCCTTGCATATGTTGAAGTGTAGTTGTACACACACTTTATCATGTCTTATGTATTGTTCTTTTGCCAGTATTAGGCATGCTGATATGTGATCTGTTGTCTCATCAAATTGTTGGCAAAGATTATTATTGTTATTTGGTGCTTGTAAATCAGTATCAATACGTGCAATATTCACTCATGTTTATAAGAGTAATAATACATGCATAATCTTATGTCTGCTGTCTTAATGTTTTGTCCTGGTCATTTTAAGTCCTGCACAGAAAGACTCCTTCACCATATTGATTGCTCTGGTGGACCATACTTAGAGAACCACTGCCTTATCAGTAGTTGCAGTTTCATTTCCTGTCTGGGCATCAGATTTAGTTATGAAGCTGCAAACTCTACTTAAAAAATAACTGGCTGTACTGTGGGTCATTCCTTGTCGTCATCTTTTGTGTACTTGCTAACATAGGACATGATTCATCCTTCTTTGAAATTCGCGAACTTTAGTTTATCAGCACCATTTCCTTTCACGTTTTCAATATCTTAGTTGAATTAATAATCAGAAGTGGTGGTACAAAGCAAGTAAACAACGCCCTGTTCCTCATTTCAGCAGAGTGGTTTTGAATGTTTACGATCTATGCCTCTTGTATAACTTACGGCAGTAAGTGAGAAATGGGGGTGGCATATGACTGATTTAACATAATACTCATATGCTAGCTGATGGAATCTTTTGTCAGGTGTTTCTAGCTTACTAATTAATGTCTTTATAGTAACAGGTTTGGTTTTCTTGGCAAAGGCATTTATTAAATATATCTTTTTATGTAAATCCTGGCACTGTGATTGTATTAATAACACCATTTTTCAATTGAATGTTAGAATTTGAACTTTGAACTTAAAATTGGTTTATTATATTTCAGTTGTGATATCATTTTCAAAATGCATATGGCATGTTATCACTACCTTGTTGTTATTAATATTGTTGGTATATTTAAATAAGCTTTCCTTTGTAAAGGATATGGTCCAGTAATCAGCTGTGTAAATGCAGAAGCTGGGGAAATGTAATAGAGTGGATTAAATCTGGCTCATGTACATTGCTTGGAGCAGTGGTGCGCAACATTTTTTTTAACTGTGGGCAATTCACACATGTTTCATTTGGCAATGTGCCATGAGGGGTTATTAGGTGTGTTTGCAAGACTGCAAAAAGCGACAGTTAGCTTCGTCATGTCTGTGTGTCCGCATGGAACAACTCAGCCCCACTGGATGGACTTTCATGAAATTTGATATTTCATTATTTTCGAAAGTCTGTCAAGAAAATATAAGTTTAATTAAAGTATGACAAGAATAACAGGTACTTTACATTTTCGAACATATCTCGCTCATTTCTTTTTAAAATGAGAATTATTTAAGACAAAAGTTGTAGAGAAAATCAAAACACGCAGTTTATGTTCAGTAACTTCTTTTTTTCCGAAAGTTGTGCCATTTATGAGATAATGTGGAAAAACATAATAGAGCTGGGCAGGCCATAGATGACAAAATGGTGCATGTGCTTTGCATACTGGGTACCCAAGGCCACAAATACACTTATATACTAATTGCTTTTCCACTGCAACAGTGTTTGCCTCAGTGCTATATTCTGTGTACGTTGCATGTCTAGTTCAAACACGATATTAATGTATTCAGTGTATGAATATTACGTGTTATTAAGGGCTCCACAGGCCACTTAGGAAAGGGTAGAAGACCACGAGTGACCTGCAGGCCATAGGATTCACACAAGTGCATGAGAGAGTTGCAAGTCTGAGCTCTGAGTGTTTAAGAACAGTGAATAATAAATGGAAACTATTGCTGTTGAGAATTTGTATTGTTACTGCAGGTACCCTAAGTCAGTTGTGAGCTGTCACTCGCCATACTGGCGACTTGTGTCAGGTATGCTGTTTTCAGTCAAATTCACTGAATTGTTGATGTCTCAGTATGATTTTGTGCACTTAGAAGTTGGGACATTTTATTACACTGTGTATAATATTTTAGGCACATCTGGAAAATTGCGAAAGTGACTATTAGCTTCATCATGTGCATATGTCCGTCTGCATGGAACAGCTCTCCTCCCACTGGACGGTTGTCATGAAATTTGACATTTGAGTATTTTTTTAAAATCTGTTGAGAAAATTTGAGTTTAATTGAAATCCGACAACAATAATGGGTAATTTACATGAAGTCCAATATACATTTTTTATCATAACTTCCTCACTTCTTCTTACAATGGAAAATGTTGCAGACAACAGCTGTAGAGAATATCAAAACACACATTGTATATTCAGTAACTTTTTTTTAAAAAAATGCAACCTTTTATGAGGTAATGTGGAAAAATATGTTAGAGCCAGACAGATCACAGATGACAATATGGTGCATGTGCATTGCATGCTGGATAACTAAGGATACAGACACACACTCAGAATATGTAACACTTATAGCTTTTCCATTGCAACATTTGTTACATGAATGAGCCTCAAAGTTACATTATATATATGTTTCCTGTCTTGTTATTCAATATCCTTTTGTGATATTTATTAGTAGCAGCAGAAGTAGATTAATTTTGGAGGGGTTATTATTTGTAGGCATTTCAAAGGAACACTACCAGGATGTGGAAACTCTTGAGCTCTTACATTGTACCAGATTGAAATGAATTAAGAGTTCAGTTTGTCATATTTGGAATCTCCATTGTGCTGTGTACTGTGTTCGTTCTGCAGTGTAACCCCTCTCCACTTCAACAGTATTGGAACTACAGTAGCATTTTCCTGAAATCTGTGGTTGATTATCACATTCATGTGTTTCAAGTACATCCTATCACAGCATCCACTGTGAATTTCACTTGGTGCAGATCCAGTATGAATGTAAAATTTTAAAATATTGTATGGCTGGGCATATTTGAATACTGATACTAGGTTTTTGGCCAGAATATCATATTACAGTAAGAACTGCATGAGAAAGTGTTTTATCTTGATGCAAAGTTCATGTCATGTCTTCTTTTTAGTACGTCTCTACAACTCTTAGTGCAGAGTTTTGGCCTTCCCAATCACTTCCTTCCATCTTCCTCTCTCCTGCACAAGGGTCTTCCAATTTGGCACTTTTAACCTCTGTATCTTTGGTCTCCCCATTGGCCTCTTTGAAATGGGTTTCCAGGTGTGTATTGCTTTGACCTTTCTTGTATCTTGCATTCTTTCAATATGACCTTATCATGTCATGTAAAGTAAAAATTATTAAAATGATTCAGAGTCATTACGCAGTATTTTGCCCCTTCATAAAGTAGGTGCTTTAGTTGATAATGGTTGTGGGGATTGGGTATGTTCTTTGGACACATGACCCTAAAGTTTTTTAATGTCATTACTGTTTTTTTATGTTTTTTGCAGCATGAATTGTAATATAATCATATAATGTAAACCAACAAAATGCACCTCTTTAAACTAAATTTAATTTTAACTTTTCACGATATTTTCTTACATTAAAAGGCTTTTGTTTTAATTTCAGCAAAACTGTACTCTGATGTACCAGGATGTAGCATACATGTAGACATATGTATTACCCTACCTGCTCTTATTACAGCGATCTTCTTGAAGATGAACCCTTGGGTTCGAAACATGTACATGTAGAAGATATCATGAAAATTGAATTAAACTTGGTTTAAAAAGGTGCATTTTGTTGGTTTACATTATATAATTACTGGTCTGTTGCATCACTACCATTACTCAGAAAGGAGAGGGGAACTTAGAAACGTAGTAAGGTTTATCCAATCCTGGAAATCAGTCAAGAAATCCTTCAAAATGTTAGATTCTTTATTATAAGTTTCAATGTTAGTACAGTGAATAGTATAGTTGTTGTTCTGTCCCATTTATCTTAACTTGCCCTTGTTAAATATCCTCAGATTTAGTATAAAATAATTCTTTAACCACTATACAGGATACAGTGCTTTTAAACTAGAGTAAATTGTAGAGGCAAACAACAACAACAACAACAAAAGTAATTCAACAGTGTGGGGCTCAGATGATGGTATGTGACTTAGTGACATAACCTTCCTTCCTTGGACTTTGTTCATATCCTTCATTTAGAAGAAGTCGTCTGGAGAGGTCAATATCAGTTAACATGCCTTTGAAGAGGATCATTGATCAATATGGAATTAAGTCAACATCTTACAGATTGAAGCAAACCGTGTATGTAGAAAATATAAGGAAGCGGCCCACATACCATGTTTAAAAGACCCAGTCAGTCAACCGAGCCTTGAAATTTCACTTATCTAGTTTCCTTTGATTGGTAAGGAATTGACTAAGTAATACATTTATATTTCACATTCTCTGAACCGTGCACTGTGATACACATATGTGAGAAAGACCAACAAGATGCACACTTTTCTGAAGAATTTATTTCACTTAATTTATCCTCAACATGTTTCGAACAAGAAATTGTTCATCATCAGGAGGAGTTCTCTACAAGCAGCTTACAGTATTTCACCATGCATCTTAAGAGGAGTCTAGTTGCTGACAAGATCAGAATGATATATATATATATAATATCAGAATTATTTATATATATATATTTGTATCATGTCAGCAACTAGACTCCTCTTAAGATGCATGGTGAAATACTGTAAGCTGCTTGTACAGAACTCCTCCTGATGAACAATTTCTTGTTCGAAATGTGTTGAGGGTAAATTACGTGTAATAAATTATTAGGAAGAGTGTGCATCTTGTTGGTCTTGCTCACATACATTTATATTTCTTCTTTTATAAGCTTACTAGAATCTGTGGCAATTCATAATTTTCTGCATGGATGGCATTAGCAGTGATAAGAATATAAAAGTACATTTGTTCTGAATTTTGAGTTGTGCTTGTGGTCTGTTCAGCCTGAGTTCAACAGAGCTTCTTCATCTGATATTTGTTTGCAGTAAGGGATGTAGTAAGTCCATGGATTCAAATGTCTGTTTTAGTTAAGATTAAAATATACAAAATGGTCTTCTGGGTTATGATGACATGTGTTGTAGGTGGTTATAGTAACCACTGGTGAGATCGTACACTGTTGTAGTTGGAAGACTACTACCACTGTAAGAGCATCAAATCTTATAACAAATAAGAATTATATATGTTTTGTTACTTCACATATGACTTGGAACTCCTGTATGCTGGAAGACCCATTCTGTATGATTATGAAAGATGTGACAACTTTACAGGTATGTTGCATGTAATAACATTTATGTCATGTTAAAAATTGTAATTATGCAAGGTATGAGGCTATGCAGGGCATTTTGTTTTCTTTTATTTGTAAATACTGCCCCAGAATTCTGATAGCTTGATGTGTTGAAAGGTGTTTTAAACTTAGGTGACTACAATTTTCCTTAAATGTCATTTGCTATTTCTGTACTTGTCAAGTGAATGTGATAGAACAAGAGAGGTACAGGAACTCTAGAATTGCTCTGTTGTTTATCTCACATACACACATGTAAGCAAAACATAATCACTGTGCCATGTTTTTCTGATCATTTGAAAGTACATTTAAAAAGTTTTCACTCATTCCTTTATTAGCAGTTGTTCTTGAGCTACAGCAATTTCAATGTGTCAAAAGGTATGATATATATATATATAATTTGGTCTCAAGTTTTTCTTTACAAGAGGTGTAAATATCAGTACTGAGTACTGCTGTTGTCTTCTACATTTTTTATAGGTAATTTTGCATTGATTTTGTAAATTCCATATGGGAAAAAACAATGACTAATGTGGGTTGCAGACGGTTTTCTTGGATGTGTATGCACAATTTATATCTTTTTCGTAGGTCCTGCTATGGTTCAGGCAGTTAGTTGCCATCCATTCACCACAGAAGCCCGGGTTCTGGGAGAGGTATTTCTTTTGAGTATTTTGGTTTTCCCCTGTTGGTATCATTCCATCCATGCTCCATTCTCTTATTTCATTCATCCACTTCTAACACTACAGTCTTAGCAAGTGACAGTGTCATTTTACAACACTCCTCTCCTTCACTCTTGTTTTTAATTTTCTCACAGTGAATCAGAACAAATGCTGTATTTTGTACATGGTTTTCTGCAGTATAGCACCAACTAGTGTTGTAGGTGGTTACTACAGCATTATTACCCAAAAGACCACAGTCCATGTTAACCGCTTCTGTGAAAGTCTCAAATCTCATGTTGATGCCACATTATATTTTCTTTGTAAGATCAACACTTATCAAAACTTATAAAGATGTTAGTTATTATTTTTTAGTTTTAATTTCAACCCCTCACCTATCTTGGTTCACATGTTAATAAAACCAAATTTGTTTAGTATTGTAACAGTTGAGTCATTAAGCAATATTTAGTTATCTCTTAAAGGTATTATTCATTAGGAGGCTCTCTTTAACTTTTTATATTTTACTTAATGTGTCATTAAAAAAGATTTCATTCTCCAAACATATTATGTAAAACAATCTATGTGTATATTTCCATATTCTGCCAGTTGTAGACATACGTTGCTTTGATTTCACTTGTTTGCCAAACGAGTGGGCTCATTCCAAGTTATTCCAGGCATCGTTTCTTAGCTGGAACTTGAGAATTTGCTTGTTCCAATTTATTCTCACCAACCATAGCAGAAGTAGGACTGAAGACACGTGTTTCTATTTCCTGCAATCATCACCACATGAATCTTATCCATGCCTGTACATGGTATGTTTAATATATCAGAAAATCATACACAGTTTATGGTACAGTAGCCTGGTTAGTGGTGACTGATACCTGCTGTATGTGTGTCATCTTCTGTCTTTAAACCTGAAAGACTACATCTGTATTACGTATTTAGGAATGAATATGTGTCGTATGAATTGTTACTGTTGGCATTAGTGCAGCTTGTTATTATGCACTGCTATATTGCAGAGAGTAAAATCTTCATAACTTAATAGAAAGTAATATTCACTCTGTAGAGATTTACTTCAAAGTGAAAAGTGTGATTTGTTATATCTCCTGTTACACTGTATGATGTAGGAACAGGCTATGATTAGTTGCTGTTCATGTATTCACTTTATACCACTACAGTGTATGAAATACAAACCGATACATTTTCATTTAAGGAAACAGCATTACATTTTCTTCTGCATTTTTTGTCATTACATGTGAGAATAACTTCGATTATGACTATCTTAATTTATTATAGGCACTACAATTAGAGAAACAGTGTGTTTAGATATACAGGGATATTATACTGACAACCCACATCACTCTTCACTCAGACTGTATCATGTGCCAGCAAGCAATGTAGCCCCTACTGCTTTTTAACTTTCTGTGTGTTGGTGTCAGCATGTTTCAGTTTAATGTATTGCAGTAACTATTAGGATTTTTGCTCCCATATTTAAAGAAGGTACTGTAAGTTGTTTCCTTCAGCTAATGGACACACATTGCACATAAAAATTTATTATTCATTGTAAGTCAAAGTTCTGCTATTGAAAATGAAAACACCAAATTTGGATTGCTGTCTTACAGAGTGTCTTCAGAATGAGTACTGTAACTGTACTCTCTATCCATTAATGTGCCCCACAAGTAAGAAGATGATTGTACTCATTGAGGTCTGGCGAAGGAGGAGGCCAGAATCCCCTGTTTATTAATCCATCAGCAAAAATGCTCAATAAACTGTATGTAGAATTTAATTAGAAATCATATAATTGTAATACGTGTGGTGTCAGAATGTGAATGTGACAGTGGGAATTTTGGTCTCAAGGGCATGAATGGGCAGGTAAACCTAATTGCACTCATAGTACACCACACATTAAGTGTAGCCTGAGCAGTGGCATTTTGTGGATTATTGTGGGAAACTCATTATCATAAGAGTACTTGTATCTGCTGAATTTAAACCAGTTTTCACCCTTATGCAGAAAGAGTATGGTGTCTTTCTTTGTCATGCACACCAAGCAGCACCAGTTCACAAAATTAAGTCTTGCTTCATCATCTGTGTCATATAGCCTGTGAGCAACAGTCATCCGAAATGGATGCAACATGCATATGTATTTTGCATCTTTTCTTATTTTCTTAGAATTGAATGTATTGCTCAAAAACTTTTCACTTATTTGTAAATTGTTGCCTGGATTTACATGACCCTATCCTGTAGCAGCTATATTCTGCATATGTATCACAAAATCTGTAGTCACTGGTTTGGAGATGACTTGGAGAGACCGATAAGCAGTGTGTTATTCACTGTCATGTGGGTGGGGAGTATAACATACCAGATCTGATGCTGTGTGACCAGCCATGGTTGCCAGATGCTATGGTGGCTCTATGTGTAAAGGAAAATTTTGTAACATAATAGATTTCGGGTACAGTAATTTATGAAAACTGGAGAAAAATAAACACTGTTTTAGTTATATTTATATAAGGTGGGGTATTCAGTTCTGTATCGTGGGTGATCTGACATAATTTTTGTGTCTTCCATTATATACCCTAAGAAACCCGTTTTATGATAATGATAGAAGAACATTTTATATGAAGAATGTCCATCATCTAGCTGAACCAAGAAATGCATTGCTGGTGATATCAGTCAAAGCCAGAAGTCATGTGGACAAACACTATATGAGCAGCACAGCTGTAGCAGTTGTGCACACTGTGCCATTGTGACTTAGTAGGAAACACATTTACCCCTGGAGCATGATAATAAGCAATGTGATGTTGAACAGCACCCCAAATCTTGTCTTCCAACAAGAGGTTTGTCACCTCTGTGATATCTGGTGCCATGTAACGGTCCTTGTCCCATGGTCTGTGTTACAAAAAGAAGACAAAAAACACAATCTGAGTTAACTAAAATATTCAAGAAAATACAGAAGTATAAGTATGAAATTTTGTGATGTCTGGAAATTCAAATATAATCCAAGGAATATATTCTTAATATACCATGCAATTTACAATACTTTCCAGGCCAATATAAATAGCGTGAACTTGGCAAAAATCTGTAAACATTTGCCGTGTTTAAGTTTATGGCTTGTTACTAATTGTTTCTTTTGTAGTTAAAACGTGTGGTCTCAATGCTGTGAGTGAAGAAAATAAATTTGGAAGCAGTGGCAAATGGAAGAAATTATACAGTGAGGAGCTTTGTGATTTATGATAGTATTATTGGCTAATGAAGGAATTTGTAATGAGATGAATAACATCTCAGAGTAAGAAAAATATCAAGAGTTCTATCAAGAAGACACCTTCAGCAGTAACCATTTAAAATTCAGACATGTAAATTGGAGGACAATGTACCTTGAGTATAAGGTATTTGATTGAACAGGTTCAGTTCCATGGCCAGGTGTGTGGGTTATTTATATTGAGGATTTAGAATTTAATGCCACACTGTCTATTGTATTGGATTACAGACAACATAATTTTTTATTAGAACACTGGGTGAAGCCTCTACCCTGAAAATTCAGCTCCCTGTCCTTGACAGTAATATTCTGCTCTGTAATGTGAAGGGGTGAAAGAAAATATGCTTTACATGTTACTCTCCTCTTGATGCCATAAAAATTGTCTTCCATTTTACATTTGTATTTGTTTCATGTTCCATAACTTTCTTTTTGTGTTCTTTGGATGTGTTATAGTGGCCGGAAGGTTTTGAAGTTCGCTACAGTATACTGAAGTACAGTAATGATAGCTTTCAGATGAGTGGACATGTGTATGTGAGACATTAACAATGTAAGAGTTCATTAGAAAATAGAATTATGCTGTTTGGATTGCTTTGTTTAAATGGATTTGAGAACTTTCTTCTGTGTTTTGTTACTTGTAGTGTTTTATGTGACTTTAGATCCAAAGGGTTTGAAGGATAAATGGCAGAGCACGGATTCAACAGGGTGCATCTTATCCAACTTCATGACACCAAAATCCTGTATACCAAATCCTGGTGCATGGACTCTTATCATCTTTGGAGGCATTTGAGATTGGGCTTCTTCCCAACAGTATGATCAGGGATGATGGTCAGGGCCTGGTCTTGAGCAGTTCGTGGAAGCATCTTATTTACAGCATGAAGGATGCACTACTTCAGCATTATGGCCCTTGTCAGGGCTAGGCACACTCCTGCCAACTCTATGTGATCCTTTCCAGGCCCCACCACATCCCAGATCATCCTCTTCCCCTTTACCCCACATAAACCCTATCCCTGCCACCACTTTTAACTTTCCTGCATGTCCCACTTTCCAACTATTATCCCTGACCTTGCACAAAACTTTTCACACTTGTACACCCATTTCTTGTCACCTCACTAAACGTCCTGTTTTTTTACCTACCAACTTCACCCTCTCTCTGTTTTCACTCACTGAACTTCTTTGCTCAATCTACAAACAACACTCTTTCTTTATCACCTTACTAAACCTTCTGTTACTCCACCTACTACCCACACCCTGTTCCTTTCACTTCCTGAAACTTCTGTTGCTCCATCTACCAACTACACCCTTGCATTGTCACCTCACTAAACTTCCTGTTGGTGTACATATCAACTACAACCCAGACCTTTGTCACATCCTTTCCATACTGTACACCCAGTCCTTGTCAGATGCCCTTAACCTTCCTGTTTTTTCCACCTATGGTCCCCTCTACTGCACAGCATCACAGCTGTTATTGGCTTGCCACTCCAGTCTCTCATACCTTTGTAATATCCCCCCTGTTGCCCCTTTGAATCACTGGTTAACTTGGACCCTGAAGGCTGAGGTGACAATCTTCCACAAAATATTGTTAGTTATTTACCAACTGAAAGTGTGTTTTATCCTAGTAGAATTAAATCTTCCTTAACTCCACCCTGAGAACCTTATACCTCACATTGACCTGTGTTGTTTTCAAATTCCTCACCTGACAGTGCTTCGGACAACATTATACACTTCCTCCAGAGGAACTGTTGTCTTCAGTGGGCGTAGGAACTCGATGGCTTGGCAAGCAGCTAGTAGTTCAATTGCAATCACTTTCTCTACATTTTCAATCACCTCAAGGAGAAGATAAGCCAACTATAAATGATGAGTATTGTACACATATGATATGAGTGTGGGGTTTGTGGATGCAGTGTGTCTGCCGTGTCATATCTAACACTAATAAGAATGTGTGTCATTCATCCATCTGTTAGTACACTGTAATGAATAAGAAATTCTGTTAGAATTTTGTCCCAAGTTTTGTTCCATTCTGTTGTACTTTTAGACTACTTTTCTGTCACTGCACCTGTTGTATCATTTAACTCAACTGTGCAGAATGCTGGAAATAAGAACTGAGCGAATTTCTGTTTGTAGGAAGCTTAAGAATGCTGGGATTAGAATTCATTCTGTTATTGATGTTAGTGAAGGGTGCAAGTGGAGCTTTCCACTTAAGTTGCAGAAGCGTACTAACTGTTCTATTACGTACAAAGTAAGTTTTTCCATACTAGTTCAGAATCCAAATACCCATCTCATGCATGCAATTTCACCCCCCCCCCACACACACACACACACGCACACGCACACACACACGCACACGCACACGCACACGCACACGCACACGCACACGCACGCGCACGCGCACGCGCACGCACGCACGCACGCACACTTCTTTAAACATGTAAGATTTAATGTAACCGGCCAAGGTCCGTAGTGCAAGTCTCAGATTAGGCAGCAAGAAATTGCTGTCTACACTTAAGCCTAGCAGGTCACTCAAATGAATAGAATTCTAACACCCCTTTTCTATAAAAGGCTTAAATGTTTTTCATTAATATAGTGACAGTGGTATACAGGTATTTCTTGCTGGAAACAATATTTTTCAGATGGGCTTGCCTGCAGAGTATATATATATATAAAGAAAGGGAGGGACAGGCCAGAACGAGGACTGGGAGTCTAGACTACACAGAAGGAGATACTGCACCAAGCACAATGGTGGACACATTGTAACGGAAAATCGTCTTGGTCAGTCTTAAAGTTTTTCATGTTTTTGTGTGAGATTTCAATAAATTAAGAGAGTGTAATAATATGTAATAATAACACCAATTAACCAGAGTGGCTCCTATCCCTGTGCTTATTCCTTTGGATGGTTTCATGCTTACTAACAACTGTACAAAGTATTGTAACTGAGAGTTGGGCAGCTTAAAGCAGACAGTTACATTAAATTGTTAACATTGTTTGCAATCAGAAGTCATAATTTTCTGAATATATAGAATTATTCAATCATATAAAGGAGGCTGTGCCATTAATTAACATGTCAGTGACATTCCTGCTTATTTGTCTGAAGCCAGTATTTATGTTAAGGAGAGAACATGAGTGCAATAAAACACACTGTGTACACAGTACATGGGAAATAAATTAGTACAGTACAAACTAAGTGGACAAATCAGTATGCAAAGTTCTGTCTTGTTTTTGAGCCAGTGTGTAAAGTGTTATGTTGATGCTATAATACAATAAGCTTGACTAATGTTGTGCATACTGTTTGTCATATTAGTTTTATTGAGCCCACAACATATCAAACAGTGGTTCTGTTTTGGTCAAGTGACATGCCAGACCTCAATCCTAGTCCTTTTGATGACAAATATGGAACCAGTTTCAGAAACATTGTGGAATTAGTAGACTTAAGATGATGGACATTACCTAAAACATTAGTCAAGTTTATTGCCTTTCTTTAAGCCCCTTTGTATAGATCTCATTCCTTATGTTTCTTGGTTTGTAGCCCTTTTAGAGTTTCACTTCACCAGTTGTACTAAACATAAAGTTGCTTCAATCATATTCACATTAATGTGCCCTATGGTGAACCCTGACCTCCAGATCAGGATTTTTCACTGAATATATCATGAAAATTACTGAATATAATGAATCAGAAACTGCATTACTAAGCATAGCAGCAACATGCAAATTACATTACAAGTATTCATGTAATAAATTGGAGCCAGTATGAAGATTTGGCAAAAGCAACAGTAATATGTTGCTGCTGAAGGTGATGTTTTAGACATAACTTAGTTGGAAAGATCCTACACTAAGTGAAATTAAAGTTGGATATAATAAACAGTGGAATAAAATGACTTTCTGAGAGAGAACACCAACTCACCTGTAGGACTTTTCTTGCGGCAAAGCAGCCCATGGAGACATGATCTTCTGTCCCAGCACTTGTGCTAAGAGAGTCAACTGATGCTGGATGGCACAAAGTCTTATTCTCTGACACTAAAAATGATAGCATGTGGTTTAGAGTACTATTTAGTCCTGTAGACTGCTGTGTTACTGAATTGGTGAACACAGAAATACAAAGAAATTTCAGCAAAGAAAAGTGAATGCATGTTGAAGATAATTGTCTTCTGGGACGTGTTGCTGAAAAGACTGGTAGTTATTTACTGACATTTCAGATGAATGTACTAACCACATCTTCAGGATAGAAGAGTAAGCCAAACAGGAAAGTTGAGGATAAGAGAGGGGTAGAAAAGGAAGAGACCAGCTCAGAAGGGGACTAGAGGGCGAAATGGTTGAACCAGAAAGGAGATGGGACAGAGCAAACAGTAATGAAAGCAGTAAGGAAGGATTTTTTGGAATTGTGGTTAGAAAACTTGATGAATTGAGGGAGCACGTGTAGAAGAATATAGGGTTGAATAGGATCAGGAATGAGAACACCTTTGTCTGGGATTTTAAAACGTGGAGGAGAAATAATGGTTTGTGGCTTCAGTAAGAGGACACATAATCAAGTGTAGTAGAAAGTAAATTGATCCACGATCATGTGAAAGGGAAACTGGGCAAAGTGCAGGTTCACCAATTCGTCCTCAGCCAGAAAGTTGGAAGTCAGTCGACCAGGGGCCTGCAAAGTACAACTTTACTGAACACTGGTGTACTGAAGTGTAAGGTAATGGAATCGAGTAAAAGAGATAAGGAAAACTCGTTTTGACTCAGCTCCTTTCTATTTTGTTCATGATGCATTGCCTTGCCTATGGGACCATGTCTCTTCATCCTGCTCCTTTATCTTAACCCTACTCCCACACAGCTGAATCTTCTACCCTGAAGATGGAAACATATATTCCCTGTCATAGATGGTAAAGATATACCAGACAATATGGCGGCACATTCCAGAAGATGGCATTTGTTTCACACACACACACACTCACACACACACACCACCGCCACCACCATTACGGTAACCTCAAATCTCACACAAATGCGCTTTTTTTTTTTTGTTTAAAAAAACTGACATTACAGTTCCTCTCTCTGTGATGACAGTACTATTTGCGAACACAGAGCGTGTTTTTGTCTAATGCAGCAAAGTTCCTGTGATTATCATACCAAGAATGCACATGGGGGTTTGAGTTATAGCTTTATGCCTTCTTAACATTGCAGCAAAACAAAGACAAGTGATCAGCTTTATGTGATGGACGCCTCAACACCATGTTATTAATTACAGGCATCCACAGAATAGGAGACTTGATGAGGTCCAGGTGCTTTAGAAAGCCCCTAATGGGAAGTGAACCGTGACAGCCCAGTCACCCAGCCAATAGCCTAGTTATTACACTGGCTGGGCTAGCCCTGCTGTTATGAAACTTGCTGTAGAGACCTAAAAATTGGCTTTGAGAATATACTAAAAGTGCTTTGGTTTGAGATACCTGTGATCAACTATGTAGAAAGCGGTACAAATTCCATCCCCTCTCATAATACATACCCAGAGCAGCAGCTGTACAATGTGCTAGCATAAATCCCGAGTTAAGACCTCCATCTTTCACGAGGAAAGCAGGTAGCCCACTCAGTGCTGTTAAATAAATAACAAAACATGATAAATTTCTGCAACAATTATGGAAGCAATCTGTTGTAGTTTTATTTTATGGCAGGAAGGTGATATTTGTTGGTGAATTTTGATGAATTTCTGACTGTGCTGTATGGAGCATTTCACCTTAAGTGGTTTGACAAATATGTTAATGTAGACAACAAATTATGACATTTGTCATAAATTAGTGACTTACCAGGATTTACTAATCGTTCAGTTCTTCTTTCACTCATTGCAGCCAACTCATGTACAGCCACAGAAAGATAATCCAGCACTTTTGCTGGATATTCTCCATGGAAGTTTCCAGCTGATATTATTTCTTCACGTTCAGGAAATACAATCTGACTTTTGTTAAGGAAATATGTATTGAGACTTTCATGTACCCAAAATTCGATTCAGTGAAGGTATAAGTAATGCAGCTAGTATGTTATATTAGTCTCTTTCTTTTTATATATTTAGTGTTTCACAACATTTCTGCAGAATTCTATACATTGATGTTGTTTTTGAGTTCATGTTTACAATAAAACAGTGTACATTCAGCATGAAGTACTGTGGAGTCAAAACTGATTAAATATTGATTTTCTCATCTTACCTGCAGAGGGTTATTGTGGTTTTTGTTTCAACTCCTTCAGGCTGTTGCCCTTCCCCTGTGATTTAGTCCAATCTATTTTTCTATCCATTCTGTTCACCTACTTGTTACATGATGCTGTTTGCTAGCAACAAGTACTTTGGGTTGGTTGCCATATATAGTAAGTGTTTGGTGGGTAATGCAGTATTAGGCAGAAAGGAGGAAGCTTGAGTACCTATATTTCTACCATCAGTGGACTTTCCTGGGGCCTCAGTATGGTTAAAATAATTTTTAATATTGTTCATAATGCACTGACTTTAAATTCCAAAATACAGCTCTCCGTCCTCAGGTATATATACAAGATCATACTATTGAATGAAGTGATTTATTTTGATCCTACAACATGAGCTGTTGTTCTTGGTGTTTTATTCTTCTGATATAGAGCCTGAAGCAGGTATTCAGTAATGCTGGTTTCAAATTGCAGTGTTTCTCAAATGTATGGTTTTAAGTGGACTAGTATTTGAGCCATATTATATTTCCATACATAGTGCATACTGGTCTGTCATGTCTCAAGAACGGTATATTTACAACAAAAAAAACTTGGGTCATATGATGATGTACCTTCCAGTATGTCTCTATGTGCTGTTTGATCTTGCATGTGTCAGTCATTAGTCAAGAGTTTGAGAAGTGTTGTAAACTTTATATCACACTTGTACATAAAGGATACAGGATTGTCTGTTGCACTGTTCATCTCCACAGTTATGACTCCTTGTACAAAGTCAATAGTGTCATGAACAATGCCATGTACTTGAGGACAGCATCGCAATGTGTAAGCATCCTGCACTCTGTTACAGAAACGATGACTTTCTGGTATAAAAAGATATGACAAAGTTTATATCATCATACAGGTCTATAAGATAGAATATAACTCTTACAGGTTTGGTGATATTGTAGTTTTCAATGAGAAAAATTTTAAAGACCCTGAAAAATGCCTTGTATAAATGAGTGTATAATTACAATCAACACAACTTTTTATTGTTTTTGGTCATCTTCTGGCCAGTAATTACACATAAATTGAACAAGGAGAAACCAATAAATAGTTGTGTTGATAGTAATTGTATACTTTGTATAATATAATATGTACAACAGTATGTCTGTTGTAAAAGAGAGATCTTGTATTTTAAGAAGGAATTCTTATCTTTGATTCACAAAATCTAAACGTTAGCTGACCCAGATTTTATTCCATACCAGTATTTTACATAAATGTATTCTATTATAGAGAGATTCTCATTTCCTAAAGTCTATTATCTATGGTGCTATACATGTGCGCATATGCGCACACACGTATTTTGTCTATGCATATCATAATGTGAAGTCTTTCATATTGCAGTTTACTTACAGGGCTAAATTATGTTCATCTCACTAAATATCATCCACATAGATGGTGCTTCAGCGTTTTAGGAATTTCTTGAAACATTTCTCATTATACAGTGTACCTAGCGAAGTCTTTTCCATAATTCACCTGCAATCTGTGATGGGTATGTGTCTGAATGAAGCAAAGCTCTTAATCTTTTAGCTACTGCTATCTGCCCCTTATGAGGACGAATCATTTGGACATCAGAATCAAATGCTCGGGATGTCCCCTTGAGAACTTCAAGGGTGAGTGCAGCCACAACATCTGCTTGACGTGCAATGTAGTAAGCTCTTTCAACAGCTTCAGCTCCTAGTGATGTTATCAGCTGTGTTCCATTAATCAATGCTATTCCTTCCTTGGCTCCAAGCCTCATAGGAGATAGACCATGGGCTGCCAATACCTAATGAAATTGATATCAGTATAAGGGTCACTGAACAAGAATGTATAAAAATGAAGAAGTATTACAAAAGGTCAAGGAGGAAAGAACATCCTACATACAACAGCATGAAGGAAGGCTAACTGGATTGGTTCAATCTTGTGTATGGACTGTTTTGTAAAACATGTTATTGAAGGTAAGCTAGAAGGGGTGGGAAGACGAGGAAGAAGAAGTAAGCAGCTACTGGATGACCATAAGGAAATGAGAAGATACTGGAATTTTAAAGAGGCAATATTATATCATATTCTTTGGATAACTCACTTTGGAACAGGCTATGGATAAGTTGTGGACGTACTGTGTGGTGACAAGAGTCATACTTTTGCCTTAGTTGTTAGGCTGAGAAAAGAAGGTGGTGACAGAATGCATGCAGAGGCATCATTAGCCAATGCAGGAACACCGACAATCAAATTTTGTTTTGTATTAAACAGACATTTATAATATAGTACTTAACTGCTAACTTAAATTAAGCATATCTTACTAATGTTATTTCTCCTCTTGGAACACCAGAGAAGAAATTATTGAAATTTAAAGCATGAAATGACTTTAAAAATATTCGTCTGCAGCAGTGACATCACATGACCCACAAAATTTCTCAAAATGCAACATATTGTTTCACTTTCCAACAGTCTAGCGTCTGTATTCTTTATTACTTGCCAGTGCAGAGAGTTTGTACAGAGAGTATTGCAAGTACTGGTCTGTACAGTATTGTAGTTTCTTCTACTGACAAGTAAAGGTTGTGTTAAGTACTGCTTCTCTACTGGGCCTAAAACTTCACAATGATTACATTCCACTGCAAGAAAACTCCTTTAGTTTTACAGAAAATAAAATTCGTAAACATTCATTCATAATTTCAGGTCAGGTACAAGCAGATCTTGTAAATATAGTAACTTATTATTTACACTTTGCCAATTTTCATTTTAGCAGATGGATTTGCTTTCTCCACTACAGTTTTACATAAATAAATTTCACTGAGTAGTGTGTGTAGTGTCAGGCAGATGCAAGCAATAATTTTATTTGGATAAAGTATATGACAATAAACAAGATGATACTCTAAGAAAATGAACATTTTATGTTTAATTTCTTTTTGAGGTGGCCATAGACTCTTACGAATGTTTGTATTTTGAAGTAGAGAACACAGATCAAATATGTGTAGTACTGTATTACGATTATCTCTACCCTCGTACTTTTGGGGTATTCACTGATTCTTAATTTGTAATAATTTTTTAAAATTCATTGTCAGACTTTGCAGGTGTAAAATAAGGTTTGATTCATTTTTCTTTATAATATGAATGTTTACATGTTTTTAGATCAAAGGATGCATGCTAAAATGCAGTGGTTACAAGATTCAAACCAAAGCAATGTAGGTAATCTAAATAACGTAAAACGTGAAGCTAGTAAACATTTCATGAACAAAAAGAAATGAATATCAGAAAGCTAAAATTGATGAATGTCAGAGGCTTGCATAGGGACATCATGGATTTTAAGAAGGGTTACCATCCTAGAACTAATATAGTATAGGATGAAAAGGATTATTTGGTTACAGACTCCCACAGTATTTTGGTTAGGTGGAGAGACCATTTCTCTCAGCTGTTCAATGTACGTGGGATTAGTGATGTTAGGCAGACAGCAATACACACAGCAAAACCACTAGTGCCTGAGCTGAGTGCCTTTGAGGTGAGATGGCTATTGAAACGCTAAAAAGACATAAATAATCAGATATTGATAAAACCCCAGCAGAATTGATTAAAGCAGGGGCTAGAACAATTCACTCAGAGATCCATAAACTTACAAATTCAATTTGGAATAAGGAGGAAATGCCTAAGGTGTGGAATGAGTTGATCATTGTGCCTATTTATAAGAAGGGCAATAAAACAGACTGTAATAATTATAGAGGCTTATCACTTTTTTCAACTACATACAAAATTTTATCCAACATTCTGCTGTCAAGGCTTAACTCCATATGCGGAGGAAATAATCGGGGATCATCAATGTGGATTTTGATGCAACAGGTCAACTACTGATCATATATTTTGCATTCGTCCAATACTTGAGAAAAAGTTGGAATTCAACGAAGCAGTGCATCAGCTCTTATAGACTTCAAGAAAGCTTATGATTCAATTAGGATGGAGGTCTTGTATAATATTCTCATTGAGTTTGCTATCCCCTTGAAACTCGTAAGGCTAATAAAAATGTGTCTGACCGAATCTTATAGCAGAGTCCAGGTGGGCAAGCATCTGTCTGACACGTTTCCTATTAGGAGTGGTTTGAAATGAGGAGATGCTTTATCGCCATTGCTCTTCAACTTTGCTTTAGAGTATGCCATTAGGAGGGTTCAGGTAAACCAGAATGGCTTTAAATTAAGTGGTGCTCATCAGCCTTGGACTTTGGTGTAATGTTAATATATTGGATGGAGACATACATACTATAAAGAAAAACACAGGAGTTTTGTTAGTCGGTAGTAAGGAGATTGGTCTAGAAGTGAATGCTGATAAAATTAAGTACATGGTCATGACTTGAGATCAGAATGCAGGATGAAATCACAATATAAAGATTGATAATAGCTCCTTTGAAAGGGTGAAAGAGTTCAAATATTTGGAATAAACCTTAACATATCAAAATTCTATTCCCAAAGAAACTACAAGCAGATTGAACTGAGGGAGTGCTTGCTATCATTCTGTGAAGAATCTTTTTTCTTCCAGTTTGCTATCCAAAAACTTAAGGAGTAAGATATACAGAACTATAATTTTGCCTGTGGTTTTGTATGGGTGTGAAACTTGGTCGCTGACATTCAGGGAGGAACATAGGCTGAGGGTGTTTGAGAATAGGGTGTTGAAGAGAATGTTTGGGCCCAAGGGATGAGGTAAGAGGGGAGTGGAAAAAATCTACATAATGGGGAACTTAATGATCTGTACTCTTCACTCAATATTGTTCGGGTGATAAAATTGAGAAGAATGAGGTGGGCGGGCAAGTAGCACGTATGGGGGAGAGTAGATGTGTATACAGAGTTTTGGTGGGGAAACCTGAGGGAAAGAGCCACTTGGAAGACCCAGGCATAGATGGGAGAATAATACTAAGATGGATCTGCAGGACATGGGGTGTAAGGGCATGGACTGGATCAATCTGGCTCAGGATAGGGATGGTGTTGGGCGCTTATGAATGCAGTAATGAACCTTCATATTCCATAAAATGCAGGGAATTTTTTGACTAGCTGAGAACTGATTAGCTTTCAAAATGCACTCTGCTCCATATAGTAAGTAAGTAAGTAAATAAGTAAGTAATGTTACATGTACAGGGCATTGTATATCCTTGCTTTTTCTTAATATGCTGGTATCAGTTATTAATTAACCAAGAATTGTGTACTGTTTCAGTTGTTACTAGTAGAAAACAGGTAATTTTGTGCTGGAATATGATGTCAGTTAAAATCAATAAATGTTAATATATGGTTCTATTTATTGTGATTGAAGAGCAGTGATTGGTTGATAGACTGGAAAAAAGGAGTTATCATTCTTCAAGAAGTACCAACACTAAATGTGGAATGGAACAATGACTGTCCTGAATGAGGCTTATCATTAACCTCAGGTTTTCCATACAAAATACTCCCAGTTTGACTATAGCCACTTCGTTACAAATCCTCTCCAATTCATTTGTCGTTGTACCATTCAGTAGTGATTACTCTAAAAAAAATTAAAAGTGTTGTTAAATAACACATATATAAATAAACAAAACTTTGCTGCCTCCAAGTGTGCAGAAAATGGATAATGTGAATTTAACTTGCATCATTGTGAAACAACTGCCAACACCATTCTATAGCAAGTCTATAAATTAATATGGACAAACAAGTAATCTGGAAGGTTTTAAGTGTGTTGTTAATGGTTTGTATACATTTTAAACTATCAGTCAACCCTCTTACATCTTTAGCAATACCCCATCCTGTTTCTGGACTCCACATGTTCCCTTCTCCAAGAAGACCAAGAGCAAGATGTGCTAGTGGTGCAAGGTCACCACTGGCGCCAACAGAACCCTGTTCAGGCACCAATGATAAGCATGATTCTGAAATATGGTATGGAGAGTTTGGTGAAATAAAAGTGATTAACAATAATGACATATTTATCACTTTACATGCATGCTCATGAGTTTAGTAAGTCTCCTGAGTACAGGGAAAAAGAATTAAATGACTGCATTTGAAGCATTTAAGAAAGAGAAATTTCGAAGAATTTTATGCTACCATCATCCCTGTTTCCTACAAAAATGGAATATGCATGTCAACACTTAAGAACAATTGCATGTGTTCTCATGTGTAATTCATGACAGAAAGTGTAAGACATTTTTGAGAAATTACAAGTAATTTGTAGTTTAATGAAAATTTTGAATATTTTAGTACCATATAATATGTGACTACACACATGGTAATTGGTACTCTGTGAGAACTGTTGAGACAACATGATTTCCTTACCGTTGAATGCCTTTATTAGAGCATACAATGTTACGAGTGAGATACCACTATGTCCCTTGGCTAGGACGTTTATCCGGAGTGCAAGCAACATTCGCACTTTCACAATGCTTAAAGGTTTTCCAACTCCTGCTGAATGGGACCTGATGAGATTGTACTGCAGTTCCCTGCTCAGAAACAAATCATACTGTAATCCACCTACAAATATATAATTATATATATGTTTACTTAGTTGGTTCTAGAGTCATAAATGGTATATAAACCACTTTTACTGCCCATAAAATGTCCATGTTTGATTCAAGACATGAGCTCTTACTCATTAACCAAATAAACTTTTAATGACTTTGAAGACATACAGAATATGTTTATTCTATTGCACTGAGTTATTTTTAAAAGACAAGATTTTGACCATTGCAAAAATCCACATGTCTGGGGATAAGTTAATGTATAAATATTTTTGGACATTTGACATGCAGAGGACTGTGCATCATGATATATTCTTATAATGAAAGCCAACGAGATGCACTATTTCTGTATAGAGTACTTTATCAAATAAATTTGAGAAATAGTGCGTCTCATCAGCTTTCATTATAAGAATTTTTGGACATATTTGCTGTTTACCTTACAGGACAAGAGCACTCTATTAACTGAGCATTTAACAGTTTTGCAGAATAGAGAATTTATTGGTCTGAGAGTGAAAACAAACTCCACCACACAATACATCCTTCAGACATGTAACAAAATGAGGGTCAATTTCATTATCAGCTCAGTATGGGACCTTTCAATTTTTGCTTGTAGAAGTAATAATGTTGCATGAAGAAGTTTGATATCAATATTGCTAAGGACAGAAAATTTTCTTTTCAACTATAGTATGTTATACCAATATAACATGCAATAAAATGTTCTAGAATCTGTTCTTTTTATCAAGGTGACACTTATATGCTTCCATCGAATAGGCTTTACTGAACAGATTGTGTGCAGAAGAAGGTACATACAGTTGATATCTTTGATGTATTGGATACATACTCTAGTTTGTCGGCATCAATCACAATCCTAGCAAACTTGCCAAATCCTGTTGTTATTCCATACACCACTGTGGGGAAATAAACAGCTTCTCTTAGAATCCTTTACTGTGAATTTGTTATGACACTGCTGTGGCAGTGTTTATCGGTTTATCACCATAAAAATGTGCACAAGTATTAATAATCTATTATCATAATTGTTATGAATACATTTTTCTTAATGGTCTGTGGTCCATCTAAGTACAGAAGCTGCCACAGGTGGAACATAGCCTAAAATTACATAACAATAGAGGCTTGACTATTTTAACTGTATGTTATTTGACATTCAGCTGTATCTGACATAGTCACATGATGTATTATTTACAATTATGTGCTGCATGTGCAAGCATATTCACTTGACCTCTTTTCAAGGAAGAGAAGCAAAGATGGGAAAGAAATTGTAGTCACTTTTTAAACAATAATTTTGGGTTTTGCCATAGTGTGTACTTAATGTTGCATTTAAACAGTTTAAAATACGTTCTTCCATTTATTTGCCCAAACTTTATTTCGTAAGAAAATAGTTCTGTAGTGCATTATGTTAGTTGTAGTGCAGAATAATTGTTAATAAACCAAATGTATACTACTGCACTTCCTTTTAATTTGCCATCTGTTTTTCCATAATTTCCACATTTTTCAACGTTTTTGGTAATCTGACCACCTATTGGTCCAGTTTAGGTTGGACAAATAGGACTCTGCTGTACTTGTAGATTAAAAATTAGGCCACTATTTTCCTCTCAAAGTAAGTACTTGCTTCTCATCAACGAAAATTGTTATTCCATACAAGCCTTTGTGTTAAGTTTTCACTACACGTATGATACAGATGGTGTAGGCTGGACGTGTCATGTTGATATGAAGCAGGGGAGTAGGATAACAAGTTTAAAAATTTATACCTAAAACTGGCTGCTCAGTGTTTTGTTTCTTAGTTTTGCCTCTTGAAATCAAGCCTAATTAAGGCAATTATTTTATTATTGGCACGACCATTGTTATCATCATCATCATCATCATCGTCGTCGTTGTTGTCATCATCGTCATCATCACCATCACCATCACCATCATCATCATTGTTGCAATTGTTGTTGATGTCATCACCATTGTCATTGTCATCAACACTGTTGCCAGACAGGAAATTTTTAATGAAATGTGTCTTACCTCTTTTCTCCAGCAGAATTTTCTCGACAACATCTCTAGCTTTCTTCACTTTCATTTCAGCTTCACATGTCAGCTGCAGAAAGTAAAAGATGCATAATAACCAAGGATTCTTAAGCTATTACCTAACCCATGACAAAACCATTTCTTTGCATACTAAACTGATGTGTGTGATGTCGACAATTGTTACAAACTTGCATAAGGTTATTTTCAAACATCAGAGTGAAGAAATCACACTGGTTTTAGCATGCTTGAAGAAAAGTTTAATTCATGATTTCAGTTGTATGTTCTTCCCATGCACACACTTCATTTCAACGATTGAGTGTTTTTGAAACCATCAATATTTCATGTGAGGATTCAAATCTTTTGGGATGTGACACTGTGTCAGTGGATTAGGGGTGTCCTGCTTTTCAAAAAAATATAATGCCATCATCTTCAAGGGTTGGTAGAGGGGTCAAACCTTCTTGGACCCGCTTGGAAGAACCGCCTCAATCAGCGATAAGTTCTGATCTAGAGGTCAGGTCATGCAGAAGGGTACAGAATACCTTGCCCTTACTCCCCCCCCCCCAAAAAAAAAGAAATTAAAGAGGCATGTAAATGTGATCGCACACAATCTACAGTTCTTAATTCTTATGTAATACATTGTGACCATTTAAAATTAAATTACATCTCATTAAAAAAGGGGTGGAGAGCGATTATTGGGCTAAGTTGTTCTCATCCATTCCATGACGACAAATTATGGGATGAGTAGAGGTATTTCTTGATGCTAGACAACTCACAGCTGCCCCCCAACCCTTGCAGAGGAAGGCACCATGTTATTCTTAAATGTCAGAAACCACTAACATAGTCATATCATGCCACATCCTTGAGGATCTGAACCCTCAAGAGACCCACTGTGGAAACCTCAAAACTTTTAGTGTTTTGTAAATTGCTGCATTTTAAGTCAGCATATGCTTCTCAGCGATTGTGCCTTTTGGTGTTTTTCTGGACCAAGAATAAAAAAAAAAAACCCACATTGATTTTGTCATATAATGCAAAAAAGTGATTGCTGGTTTGAAATGCACTGATGTCTTAGATGTTGATGGTGTTTTTAAAATTGAATTTTTTCAAGAATGTATTGGTATTCTACTTGTTGTTTCAGTCATGTAATGGGGTGGAATATCACAGAGGTTTCTTTAGTTGATGTAAGACAACATACAAGAAAGCAAATAGTCACAGTTCACAGTGTAGTAGCTTCTTTATTGTGTTACCTTAATTTTGTAGCGACCTTTGCCAAGCTGCCTAAGATCATTTGTTGACAAACTGTTACCATCCAAGAAAATGTACTGCAACAAAGTAATATTATCACATAATTTAGGAAATTACAGTTCTTTTGACTGTTCTATAGATTTATGCACATGAAAAGGCAGAGATATATCTGATCACGAACAAAATTCGAGAGTCATTTGTTATGGGGTAGCCAATTCACTAAGTTTCAAACCATATTATTACACACTGTAAAGAATATAAATCCCGATATAGCGCTACTGTTTGTTCGCTGCAAATTGTAGCGCTGTATCGAATGTGACAGTAAGTAAAAATATTGTACAATAAGTAATTTCTAAAGAGACATTCTAGGGCACTTGTACTTTGAGAAACTTAAATTAAATTTTAAGTGCCTGTGAAATAAGAAAAGGGATATTCAAAATATTGCTTGAAGGAAAAGAAAAAGCTTTTATACCAGGGGTGTTCGGTGCGCCGTCCGCCATGTTGCATTGTGCGCTCTGCCACCTCATTTTTAAATGTTATAAGTAAATACTCTAAAAAGTTACGCTATACCTCAGGCAGTTATATGTACCAGTTATTGTGATTTTTACACTTGCGGCCCGCAAAAGAAACCACATTAAGAGCTGTGGTCCGTTGCCCCCTCATCTCCCCCCACAAAAAGAAAAGTTGATGTCTCCGTTTTAGACAGTGTTAGAGTATGTAAACTAAAATAAACATATTAAGCATAAAGGAGAATAATGTTTTGAAGACCATCGGGAATGGAACATAACATTACGCCGTATTCTGCACTTACTGTTCCAATTAGTGACATAAACAGACCTTATTTTCATTATGTGAGACTTACCTCATCTGGTGGCTCATACTTTTCAGGACTGTGTGCTAATTAAGGAATTTACATTTCATATTTATTTACGCGTGTTACTTACATTACGCTGGGATATTTTCATGGAAATATTATTGTCAGCTGTTGTCGATTATCTGCATAAAGAGATGCACAAACCGAAACACACACCTATGAACGCAATTGATGTTTGCGTGACCGTGCATCACTGATATAATAATGTAAACAGCCAACTAGATGCAACAATAATAATTTTATTAATAATTTCAATCAGCTCAACATGTTTCGGGCGACAATTTCGCCCATCTTCAGGAACACTAGACTGTGTTAACGCCGACGATGCTGCCTGCTGGCGACCAGCAGGCAGCATCGTCGACGCTTTATACCACAAGCTGTAAACACAGTCTAGTGCTCCTGAGGATGGGCGAAATTGTCGCCCGAAACATGTTGAGCTGATTGAAATTATTATTAAAATTATTATTGTTGCATCTAGTTGGCTGTTTATATTATTATTTGTATGAACACAATTTAAAGTGACGTAGTTGCAGACTTACAAGGTTTTTTTTGTTGTTACTATCATTTAGGTGAATGAATTATACAGCAAATATTTATTATGTATGTTTAGGACGATCCATAACTATATATTTATATACATGGCTGTGTGAATAGTATGCGCAGCGTGCATACATATAATAGATATACACACAACATGTAAGATATATATATATATATATATATATAGTACATATGTTTATCTGCACATATATTTATGTAATCTCTATATATGACCCTGTACTCAATTGTGAGTTCCACAAAATTCGTCTCGCATCGGACCTTTAGGAACTAAACTATTGCTTTAGTATGGGTTGTGGACGGATAAGGACCGACTTTGTCTGACAGACCACACAAAGTAGGTAACTTTACCTTTCTGAGGACGATGATAGAGATTTTTAAACAATGGAAGATGTCAACATAACATAACCCACTATCATATCGTCAAACGTAGAGTAAGAGATTTTGAAATCCTAGAGAGAGGAAGAATATTCAGTATAATGAAAAGAGAGAAATATTTTGATCATATAATTTATTAATTTCTGTTTATTAATTGTTTAATTTAATCTTCAGTATTTATCGATTTCTACAAAGGTTTTAAATGCTGGTGGTAATGGGTATATGTAAAGTTAGTAAAAGAATCGCAGTACTGACAAATAAAGTTGTCTTGATGTTTACCATGAAGGCCTACGGGGAGGCTGAAGGTAGAGCTCCACACATTTTAGCCTTGGTACTAGATGGAGGTGAGTGGTCAGCCTCACGCTACAGTCGCTTTAACCCCAGGGAAATAAACTCGTCACCAATTGAATGGAAGACTGTGTGGGCCCCACAGCAGTTCTGGACGTTTTGGAGAAGGGATAAATTTCTTGTCACTACCGATACTGGAATGCCAGATCGTCCAGCCCGCTGTGCAATCACTGCACTGACTACTCTACGCTGTTTTCCCAACAAAAAAATATACTGTGTCGTATGACGTTTGTGTGACCGTGCATATCTGATACAGTAGCATAAACAACCAACCAGATGCAACAATAACAATTTATTAGTAATTTCAATCAGCTCAACAAGTTTTGGGCGATAATTTCGCCCACCCTTAGGAGCACTAGACTATGTTTACAGCTTGTCGTATAAATGCTCCGACGAAGTTGCCTGCAGACAACTTCTTCGGTGCATTATACCACAAGCTGTAAACACAGCCTAGTGCTCCTGAGGATGGGCGAAATTATCGCCCGAAACATGTTGAGCTGATTGAAATTACTAATAAATTGTTATTGTTGCATCTAGATGGTTGTTTATACTATTATACTGTATCATATTTTAGGTTTCACTTGCATCTGAAGTGTTAGCTAGAACGAGAAGTTTATTTCCTGGAAACCAAATAAGGTAAAGTGAAAGGTAAATTTCAACCTACACAGACCATGAAGGCCCAGTGGGAGAGTAGATGTATAGCCCTAACTTTTCTTTAATCTCGGCGTTAGATGGGGGTAGGAAGCCAGGTACTTTCTTGAAATTCTGTATTTGCAACAAAATAGTAGTTCATAATAGGACAAGTGTTTATTTCTATATCAGAATTAATTTCTTACTACATTGATTCAATTAGTTATTTATAATTAAAAAATTTGTTCTTGTTTCAGTTCTGTAAACCTGCCAGGAAATTACACCGACAACTATGAAGAGAAATAAGCGGAAGGTTTTGCTTTCGATACGGCCAGTGAATCCCGCCGTGATGCAGCCTGCATTGTGCGGTATCGAGTAAACAGCAAATGCTGACTACTCATACTCAGGGACAAACTTTCATTTTATATTTAACAAATTAATAAAGTTATATTAAAATATATAAGGAAATTTGCATTAAATTATATTGTCATATTTGTATTAAATAAAATCAAACAAACAAATTCCAATATGCGGCGTAAAATTTAATTTAATTTTGAACAGTCTGCCGACACTGTAGAGGCAAAAATAAAATAGCCTTTTGTCTAATTTTTCATTATTTCCTGAAGATAGGAGGGGGGGGCGGAATTAGAGCTCGAAGCACTCTTTATCTCAGTACAGGGTGCATGTGAATCGTCAGTTTCACTGTCTGGCCGCTTTGCGCTCTAGAAAGGGGGGGTTTTTTTTATACAGGGCTCAGTGTTCTCCACAGCCACGCTGCATGTTGTGAATAGAAGAAACTCTGCCCATTCCAGGAATGAAATTCCTATTCTCTGGTCAATCTGGCATTAGCCTGCTGGCTATATGGAGGAACTATCTCAGCTCCTCCAACTTTACTGTGAACCTTCTATATGTCTTTAACTGTGTATGTCTTCTTACTATATGGCGATGACATACAGAAACCAGGATTAAAATTCATTATTACCTACTGATTGAAGTTAAACTCTTTATACAATGACTATATCGAAAATCATTTTGTAAATGGCAATCTTGCATTGAAAATCAAGTGTTTGGGTTAAGATGTTGTCATAAAACTCCCGGTTTGATCTTCAGCTTTCTTACTTTTCAACTCATAAGGATACGTTGGCTCTAGAATGTGCTTCAGATTATCCGGTATTGTTGTTGTTACACAGCGTTCGGATGCAACCACTGAAAGAGGACATTATTGTATCAGTGAACTAATATTACATTGGCTTTTTTAATATTTTCACGTGGACATGACAACGTACCTTTTGACGTGAAAGTTAGTAAGAAGGATCATCAATAACCGCAAAGTAAACTGAGAACTAATGTACATACCATTTTTCTTTTTTGGTAAGTAAGAATGATTTGCGTGTTACCCGAACGATAGCTACCCTGACTTGCGTGTCTTTGTGCCCCCCCCCCCCACAAATCTCTCCAAGAATATCCGGGAAAACAAACCTATATTTGAACAGGTGACGATTGCTTCTGTCACAGGCGTAACTTGGGGGAGGGCAAGGGAAACAAATGGAGTAAGTACCTCCCAATATTTTGTCGACTTAAGAATTTTGTTGGGCTACTGATTTCAAGAGGAACAAATTTAAAAAAATGGAGTGGGAATGGGGGAAATGGGTGAATGTATAAACAATAGGTGTAGGTATCGGTCAATAACACAACAGTATCTAAAAAGGCGTTTAATAAAGGATGATAGTAACTGCATGTTTCGGCCTATTGCGGCCATCATCAGGTTGTCATCCGAAAATATGTTGGTAGTGCTTTATAGGATTGGTATGGGTATGTCACGCTGGTGAGATCTCAGCATCCGTGATGTTTGTTATATGCTATTGTTAAGGGGCACGGGGGGGGGGGGGTTGGGACAAGCGACCATCACAAAACCCCCCCCCCCCGGCGACCCATAACAAGAACATCCAAAAAACACAACG
>Ga0131853_10000740_pt1 | contig 58731 bp, 29 predicted proteins | sample TergutLab28metaG_FD_92764 | JGI IMG/M metagenome (GOLD analysis project Ga0131853, IMG submission 92764) | Labiotermes labralis P1 segment gut microbial communities from Petit-Saut dam, French Guiana - Lab288 P1 (version 2) (version 2) | ecosystem: Host-associated > Arthropoda: Insects >...
GTAAGTAAGTGGTGATGATATGTAATTGGCACTAATCTTAAGAATTTTTGGACTTATCTCATCATAACTGAAAGAGTTTTTGGTTTTAAGTGAGTTAATCATTGAGATTATTTCATGAGTAGAAAAGGATTTGAATACCATCGGTAAATAATGGTTCCTTTCTGCATGTTGCAAGTAATTGTGAGAGGAGGAAGTATTAGAGCTCAATGATTCTGGTTTGTTAGAATTAATAGTATCTACTATAGTGGTGAAGTACTTACTGAGCTCTTGAACTATGCACTGCTGGTAAGTGTAATGGGTACCCTCAACTGTTAGTTGCTGAATTTCATTACGATGGTGTTGTTTACCTAGTACTTTATTTATGACATTCCAGGTGGTTTTTGTTTTATGTGATTTAGAAATCCTAGTACTGAAGGTCAATCTTTTGGCTTCTCATATAACTTTCACCAGAATATTGCAGTATTTTTTGTAATATCTTTTTAAAGCCAGGTTATTTAATGGTCTATTTAATAGATACAGTTCCCTTTTATGTTTACAAGACGTCAGTATCCCTAGTGTTATCCATCGGTTACACTTATTTTGACTTGTGACTCTTGTGAGAGGAAAAGAGGCATAAAAGATTCTTAAATAAGTGTTTAAAAATGAATTGAACATAAGATTTACATCATCAGTAATGAAAATATTGGACCAGGATTCATTGCTTAAAGTAAATATAAAGTCGAATATTGATTGTTAGTCCATCTTTCTTATTAATTTTGAGCCAGGCAGTCATCCTGGATGCAGTGCCCTGAGGGCCAAAATCTGGGCATCATGATCTGATTGGCCATTAGGGAAGGGTGTAACCACATAATCATAAAACCTTGATACATCAAAAAAGATATTGTCAATAGCCGTAGCTGATGTATCGGTAAGCCTAGTAGGAAAGTCAACAATACCTATTAAGTTATATAGGAGTAACAAATTGTCAAGCTGCTTCCTCTGCTCATTAACCACTAGGTAATTAACATTTAAATCCCCACAGATAATGATTCCTAAGGTTGGGGAATATAAAGATTGTAGGACAGCATCTAGGGTTTCCAGGAAGCGAGTGAAGTTGCCTGAGGGGGATCTGTAAACAGTTATTATACAAAAAACCGTGGACTGAACCTCTAGTTTAACGGCACAGATCTCAATATCCTTTTCTGCACAATACTTACTTAGGTTTATAGCTATCGGGCATAAGCTGTTATGTGCATAAATTACAACACCTCCTTGTGCATAATTGGTTCTACAAAATTGGGCTTCCATAATATAATGATCTATGTTGATATTCTGAAGTTCAAAAGCCTTCAGGTGATGCTCAGTGAGACATAAAACATGCGGTAAATTTGGAAACAAATGACTCAACAATTCACGATGTTTTTCTTCAAAGCTTCTTATGTTTTGATGAAAATTTTTAAAGTAGTTTCCCTTTGACAATGAGTGATTTGACAATTACACTATCCTGGCCCACATTTAACAATATATGCTTTTCTATGGTGCTTATACATTTTAGATTGTCTCATCTGATAAAGAGGTAACCACTTTTCCTGAATGTATATATCTGCACCTGACCACCTTTGTTCCAACAAAGTAATATGTGGACCATAGGCATATTCAGTGTTGCTGGGTCAACAGCATTCATTACCAATGTGAATACAGTCTGAAAACATCATTCAGGTACAACTGATTGTTCCTTTCAAGCTCATAACTAAGGCATGTTAAGTTCTATAAAATAACATCATAATTCTGTGCCTGTATATGTAGTTATTATGTTTACTCTGTATTTATATGATTTATGGCACTATGCAGGTGCTCACTAAATGAAAACAAATTACTTTTTAAATAACTGCGAGTCTAAAGATTTCATTTCAAAATTGATCATACTGCCCTCACCATATGCAAACTGCTGAACTGTATTATTGCCATAGAGCTCTTAATTCAGTATGTTTATTTTCATTTATTACAGATTACTTGAAATCACCTGTAGCTGGTGCACTTAGTGATAACTATTCACAGACTGTAAATGAAGACACTAAGAACCCAGATGCTGTGTTCCAGAAAGTCCAGAGTTTTTTGGAAGTGAATAGTAACTTACAAACTATGATGCAAAAACTACGAGAACAGAACAAATTGCTTGTATCAAGTGATTCTGAATTAAAGAAAATGGCAGAAGATATAAGAAGACAAGCACTTGCTGCTTTAGAGTAACTCTGTTTAACTTATTTAATAGCATATTCGTGTGCCAAATTTTGTAAAGAAAGGAAACTTGTTCCTGAGGTGATATGTGTGGAGACACATCTGAACCATGGATACATGGAGCCTCATAAGCGGGTGTGTGATACTGTTCAAAGACAATGTTATTTTGTACAACGCTTTCTGTAAAATTCATTCAAAATGAAAGTCACTGATTTTGTTTATAATGCATAGCATGTAGTATGAGATAAAAATTGAGTTCCCATTGCAAATTAATTATCAAAATTTAACTGTGAGCCCAAAGCGCAGGTTTTATGGAAAATTGAGAAATGTTGATCTAGAATGCACATATTCCTTCTTGTTTGTTGTATGACAGGAAATAAATAATAAATTAGTTTCCTTTGTGCAAATATACAATGAAATCTGTAATGCAAAAACTGTGCAGTCTATATAAAGACATTTTCTGCCCAACATGGCTTCCACTAAGTCTCTTTGGCAACGATTAGTTGTTCATTACTTTCATCACAAAATTCTGTAGGTACTGTCATTAGCCAGTCAGTGCATCATCCTACTGCCTATTGTTTTATGCCTTTAATATTGTGTGTGTTTTGCTTCACATAAGTGCAAGTTTTCTAATGGCAGAGTTGGTGGTTATGATGGTGGTGGTGCCAAATTGTATTTTCCTAATGTCGACTGCATATAAATCACTGCATTAAGGCTGCTAGGACATATGTTTTTCAATACTGTATCTTCTGTTAATAGACCAGTGTCTATACGATGCATTAATTTGGTCAAAGCTGTCACCTGTAACAACCTTACTTTTATAGACTGTAATAAATCGGAAAATATAAGAGTAAAAAATGTTTGAATTGCCTTACATAGTCTGTAATAGATTCAGTTTTGGTTTGTTTAAACCTAAGGAATAATTTGTCCCATTCAACAAGGTCAAAATCAGGTGCTATCCTATCACAGACCATGTTTATCCCACACATCAACTAAGCAAATGTGGAAATCGTTCATAATACAAGGGGCATTACTGCTCGCTTTATGATTGGATCAGATATGAGTTAACAATGTGACAGTGTACATATTCTCACACTTACTAACAACTGGTTCAGAACGTGGAACAATTTAATGTTAGGACTATGTTTTGATGAAATTTTGTGATGTTTAAAGTATGTAATTCCTGTGGGTTCCAAGAATTACACGGATTGTGACAGGAACCTCAGTCTGTATGCGGATATTCATGGGTACCATTATTCACCATGAAACGGTATTCTATTTTTATTGTAGTATCAGTGAAAATAAGATCTATTACATGGTTTATCCCCAAAATTTTTTCCTTTTTGTCTTCATATTTATTCATATGATGTAATGCAAGCCAAGGTTCTATTGTTCTGCCAGAGCAGTCATTTGATATGCTGGGGAGGCCTATTGAGGACACATGTTTCAGATGTATTAAGATGACAGATTTGCTGCTACTGGTTGTTAAATATTAAGGAGAAAGGTAATGTAGACATGGTATTTTATTAATTATCACTGCAAGTAAGCCCAGTTAGTGCCAAAAATTCTATAGCCAGCACACAGAGTTGTGCTGATGTTAATAAAAAAGTGTGGGCCAAATGAAATAGTACTTTAATGACAATATGCATGGTGCAGTGGAGACAAGAAGCCTTTAGCTTGCAAGTAGCTGAGAGTGCTGGTGTGACTTGGCAAGCTCGTGCCAGTCACGTATCCTACGTAACACACTGAAGGCAGCAGGATTCATTCTTCACACAAAGCACTGCTCAACCAACACACAGCAATGAATACGACAAAAAGCAACTAATTATTCATAAAGGCATCTTCCAATAACTCACTCAGAGGTAAAAAAATGTCTACATATGAATTGAATTAGTTGAATATCCCAATTGTCTGTGATGTTACGCATCGTCGAGAGGTAAATAGTAACTATTTACCAACTGACATGCTAAAACTGGTCAAAGGTAGATATTTGGCAGTCATCAAACTCGGATCTTCAGTATCACTGTCAGAATCTTCAATATCACAACTGAATGAATAAAGTTACACAATGGTTTAACCTTGAGGTAGTTTACCCTTAAAAGCACCATTGTAAATGATGTACCATCTGCTATGAACACTAAAACCCTCTTCATTCTGTCCAGGAATTCTAGTTCCAATGCATCTTTCATATTATTCTCTTAAAAAACAACATTAACTGATTAATCAATATATCTGCCAACAAATTTACTGAACAAAATACAATTCATAACAATGAAAGTATTAAAATTCCTACTTGTTTCAGCATCAGGGTGCCATCCTCAGGGGTGTACAGAATACAGGAATGTAAGCCCAGCATGTTAGTCTAGGTGTTACACTGCCTGTAATACCTAGACTAACATGTTTGGCTCATATTCCTTTGCTCTGTAACACCCTGAGGATGGCACCTGGATGACAAAAAATGTGGGAGTATTAATACTTGTTATGAACTGACATATTTGAAATGCATTTGTTGGCAGATGTATTTGTTGTAAGCATATATATATATATATATATATATATATATATATATATACACACACACACACATACAATATGAATAATATAGCATTAACTGAGTTGTCTTTATAATGGACAAGCAGTATGTTTCCTGTATGTAAAAGAACTGAATTTTTGAATAATATTTACAAAAACGTCAGGCTTCCCAAAGGGTTAAGTGATGCCATAAAATAAATCCATTTATTTATTGGACCCAAAACTGACAATGGTTTGAGTTATTTATGCCCATTTAACAGTGATTTACTGGATTTCTAGCTGTTATCAAGTTTAGACACCAATATAATGAGACAGTAACAGAATTCAAATAAACATGAAGCAGTTGTTCATACCAGTAACAACACAAAAGTGGAGAAACGTAAATCACATACATAAATATTACAGTCATTAGGAGGGAATATAACAGAAGTAACATGGCTCTTCTTTAATCTCACAGGTACACTGAGAAGTCTGAATGTCAAGAGAACATTACTAGCTTTCTCATATCACCAGTGAATACACTAAAAACACAGATGCCTAGTATGGGGCAAATATGTGAAATACGGCTTTGCACAGAGTGGTCTGATTTCTGAATGTAAAGATTAATCACCTTACCTTGCTTCATTGCTGATACTGAACTAAATGTTCCTGTCCCACTGAGAAAGCAATTGCCTAAATGATTATGGCACCAGTGGCTGTTACATCTTGACACAGCACCCTTCATCAGATATACTTGAGAATGTGTGCAGAACATGCTGGGACGTATATAGGTTTTAGATATGGCACATAGCCGCATGCAGTCATGCTTCTACCATCTGTAACGCATTGACTCAATTATGACTGTGTCACTGATGCTGACTGCTGTCTTATTTATTGATTATCCTTATTTTATAGAGTAGTGTTCTATCAAAGAACTGGTATTGCCCATTAAGTTATCAGCTCTGACAGTCTGATTTCTGCAGTAATACTGACAGTAATTACAAGGCACATTTAAGAAGTTTTACTACATTGGATATTTGATGTGCATGAAAAAAATAACAACCACTGTTACTATGCCTGAAATGTCTGAAAACAATTGAATGTTGCAATCACTTAACACATTGTATTTAGGACAAATAAGGCTACATGTTTTGGCTAAAAATTATAAGCCATATTACTCTAATTATGAGAGTACAAAAAGGGTATATTGTACAACTGTATTTCAGGTTTGAGGTCCCCACCTTTACAATTTAAAATACACATGCAGTGTAAAAGATATAGAATGCCTAAAACATAAAATTTGAAGTTTGTAAAACATCAAAAATATTAACTAGAATAATTTGATGTAAGCAGTTAGATATAAAATTCTTGGAAGCAATGTGTGTATATTGCAGTTGGATCATCCAAGTGTAGAAAAGTGCACGTATAGTGGGATAACCTTCAGTTCTTTAATCGTGTGTTGCAATGTTTTTGTGTCTGTTACTTGTTTTAAGAATGTCAGTAAGGTTGTTGAAAATTGTTTAATATTACTTAGATCTTGGTGTAATATGTCACTTTTACAGATCCCAATACACATCTGAATTTGCTTCATGCTTGATTGCCTTATTCTTACTGAATAAAATTTTGTGTTTACTAATTACAACATTCATTTTTATTTAATAATGCATTGGGTTTGTGCCACCTTAAAGTAACATCTACAAATCTCACAATATTGTTTGTACCATGCATATCTATCAAGTTACTATCGAAACAATGATTCAACAATATGCACCTGTAACAGTTCAAAAAATTCTTATACAGTCAGACTGCATTCCAACATGTTTTGGTGGAACCCACCACCACCTTAAGTCTACCTCCACATACCAAAACACTGCTATTCTAAGCTGTCTGTCTTATCATACACACAAATTCACTTCACATCCCCATCAACACAGAGATTGCTAAACAAAAATGTGCAGCACTCCTGAATGTGTCAAGCACTGTGAAAATCAGAAAGTAGGAGTTTGCACTTGCACAATAGATGTTCATATATTAGTGTGTGTGTGTGTGTGTGTGCATGCGTGCACGCGCTTGTTTATATTATGGTAGGCACAACATAAACAAGCGCATGCACGCACGCGCACACACCCCAATATATGCCAAGTGTTGTGCAAGTGCCAACTCCTTATTTCTTGATTTCCAGTGCTTGACAGCTTGAGGAGTGCTGCACTTCTGTGTTCAGCAAGCTGTGCGTTGATGAGGGTGAATCTATGTGCATGATAAAATAGACAGCTTACAACAGCTGTGGTTTGGTTCATGGCAGTGGACTTCCCTGATGATGGTGGTGGCCGCCATCAAAACATGTTGGAATGCAGTTTGTATAAGAATTTTTCTAACAGTTATATGTGCAAGTTGTTGGATCAGTTATTAGATAACATCTACAGAGTTGCCATTTGATATTACCCATTAAATTATATCGTATAATATGACTACACTTAACTTATCAAACACAAATAAACAAGAATTAATTGAATCAACATTTGACATTGTATGTACAGAAGGATATTGAAACTAATGTCCTTGTTAATTATTACCTGCGGGGAAATTGTTATGCTATGGATGTTACAATTAATTACCAAGGGTGCAAATTTTAAAATAGGTGTCAGTTACACATTCTGTTGCTGGTGTGTGAGTATGGAAAGTTAATTTACAAACATTTTCTGTAATAAGTTACTTAATTATAATGTACAAAGGCTTTACAAACAGCATTTTCCATATTCAGCAGGAAGCCAACAGAAAGATTTGGATTACATTTAGATATTTACAGCACAACTAATATTACTGAAAATACCAATTATTGAGTCGTGGATGGAAGAGTTCTTTGAGATCTCTAAGTCATATGATATTACAGTTTGTAATCTTATTATTTACATAATGTGTACCATGATACTGAAAGTTACAGGCTTTTATGTACACATTTATTGAAAGTAACTGATATGAGGACTAAATCAAATTCAAGTTCCACTCACTTCCAGGCTTCAGTATTAGTTATGGATAATTTAGCTGCTTTATGCTTTGGTTGTCAGTGTACGTCCCACGATTTACTAAGCTGTGTCACCACCGGTATGGGTGCCAGCAATATTAAGTTGGCTGACAGATTTGATATGTAATGAAAATATGAAGTGATGGACCCTGTATTGGAGGTAGAGAAAATGAAACCAGAAACAGGTTATGGTGTAATACATACGTATCCCAGTCATCCCAATTTTCCCAGCCAGTTGTGGCTTAATGGGTTGTAAAGAGCTGTGTTCCATTATCTCACAAAATTTGGTTCATGACACCAAATATCCTGGATTTTGAAAGTCATAAAATTATGACATTTCTGACAATGTGTACAAACATTTTCACTTTTCTATGGTCGGAGAAAAACAGTTACACAAGTAGGATCGCCATCAACTAGTCACTTAAAGAAAGGAACAGAAGAGGGAGAGGAAATTGTTTAGATAAGCAGCTACAGACTCTGGACTAAGAAGAACAGATATGTAAAGAAAAATCAGTGAACTGAATGTCTGAGTTGGATTAGTTTTATCATTGTATCTTTTTTTTTTAAATCTCTGTGTAGAATTATCATATTCTACTAACCTTAATAAATTACCGTTTTAAAATTATGTGATGGAGTACCCCCATCTACATATTATTAAGTGTCCTGTTTTGGTTTCAAAAACTGGGATACCTAATAATGTAGCAGTTCTCTACTAGCAGTCTGATGCTTAGGTAACTGTCCCTCTACTTTCAGTGTTGTAAATTTAAATAGTGACACTTGTGTTAGAGTAGGATGCTGTCACATTCCAACACTTGCAGCATTTAACATTTTACCAAATATATATGAACACCATCAGAACACATCACTTTCTTCACTTTACTGTGAATGTGAGTCATTCATTTTTATCATCTACATGTTTAAAACAGCAAATGAAGCAGAAATATTGCAGTATCAATATTCAACAACATATTTCAGTAACAAGAATGATGTTAAGGCTATTAAAAGATTAAACTGATTTACAATTATCAGTATTAATATCTTACAGGTATTTTTGTCAATTATCAGTCTATCAATATTCCTATATATTATTAAGCAAGCTTACTGATTAGTGTCTATGATATATAGCAAACCATAAGTGCAACTACTTCAAGGTCATTGTCTTCTGAAGTGAAGGTGATACCTATGAACAAACCAGAAATAGTAGGGTTTATATCCGAAGGTGGGATGATATTAAATATAGAGGAGATATAGCTGACAGTAATAGTAGTGTGTTTTAAGAGGATATGGACTAGTGTAATTGAGATCTAAGTAACAGTCACAGACCTCGAAGTAGTTAAGATAATGAAGGACTGCTGTAGCACAAGGCACCAACATTTACCAACACAGCTGAATAAGCAGATAAATCAATCAATAACTCCATTCCTGATCAAATAACTGGCAGTAAATTAATTTCATATTCTACCACTGAAGGTGATAACTTTTTCTGTATCATAACTTAAGCAAAACCTGACTGTACAACATAAGTATCCAACTTTCTTCCAAACAAGTGAGCAACTTTTCATGGTGAATAACAAAGTTTAGCATTTGCCATACTTATTTGCACAATATCTACCCTTGTTATCCTAATTCCTTCTATAAAATTTGTAGTATAAACATACACAAAATCCTTGTATTTTTTAAATTGTTTTCAAGAGGTGAATACATACTGAGAAAGCCATTTATTGCCAGACAGGTTTTATGCACCTTATTCACCACCAACTTGTCACCTCAGTGATTATAGGTGTTGCAAGAAATACATTTGTGATGCACCATCTAAGCAGGGATAATTTTTGAGACAATAATCCATTACACAAGAACATAAACCCTGCAAACAACATCCTTACACCAATATCTCCTGTACACTAATTGTGATATCTTCATTAATATCCTAATATCATGAATATTCGAAAATATATAATATATCTTTGACATTCAACAGAAATACTACACAATGCTAAAAAGTAAACTCACAAATACTTAACAATTATAAATTAATATTCCAAATTACACCGCCCTCAACATCCAGGTACAAACAACATTTGTTTAACTATTCAGAGGTTTACAGGTCTCATCATGAGCAGGTTAGTGTATTAGATAGATACAGATATGCCACACACTTCAAGTACATTCACTCCCTCAGTCAGGAGAGCACCCCAAATTTTTTGTTGAGGGGGAGGGGGGCTGACCCTGAGGCTATATATCATTTATGCTTGACTTTAAAAATAGTGTTATAAAAATAATGTAATAAATACAACTATAACATAACAGAATTTGTAACTGCATTTATATACATATAAATGTAACTATATGTACCATGATTCACTCACAAAATTTAAAACACAAGATCTAAACTACTTGGTTTTCGTAAGTTCTCTAGAAGACTTCTTACATTTTTTATTTTCTTTCTCAAATATCTAATGTACTAGTCATAAGCCAATTTCAGTGGCTGATATGTCTGATATCATCATGCCAACAAAATCTGTGTTTTTTTAAATTTTGATAGGGGTGGGGTGGGGGGAGCTGCATGCTGGCAGCCAACCCTTTGTGTGCATGCCTGCCCTCTGTTAACACTATGCCCAGACATAAATGAAGAGTTCTGAGATGTCCATGCCCCCATCTAAGCCAAAACAAATTATGTATGCATGACTGATACAATGATTTTTAATTTCTCAAGGTTTCCATGTACTTCATTAAGCACCATATATGTTGCATGTTTCAGTTCTCACAAGATCATTCCAAAGTCACCAATTTTACTCTCTTCTGCAACATGATGCCATGTGGTGTGTTCATGGATGCTGGTATGAATAATTCTAATGGGAGAAAAGCAGACAGAACATACGTTTTAGGTGTTTAAGAATATTTCTATGGATGGCCCATGAGTTTTGTGTTTATATAATAAGATACAGAACTCCTCACCTTATATTATTCAGGTGATCAAATCGAGAAGAATGAGATGGGCGGGTCATTTAGCACGTATGGGGGAGAGGAGAGGTGTATACAGGGTTTTGGTGGGGAAACCTAAGGGAAAGACCACTTGGAAGACCCAGGCGTAGATGGGAGGATAATATTAAGACGGATCTTCAGGAAGTAGGATGGGAGGCGTCGACTGGATTGATCTGGCTCAGAACATGGACAGGTGGCAGCCACTTGTGGATGTGGTAATGAACTTTCAAGTTCCTTAAAATGCGGGGAATTTCTTGACTAGCTGAGAACCGGTTAGCTACTCAAGAAGGACTCTGTTCCATGGAGTAAGTAAATAAGCAAGTAAGTAAGTATAATAAGATACAGATTTAATTTAATGATATGAATATATTCTAATTAAATTTTTATCAAAATTGGTGGGGGAGGGGCAGATGGTTGGCTTCCTCCCACCCCCCATTGTTGACTATGAACCTGGTATAAATCCACAGTTTCGGGGGAACCTGCTGCTACAATGTATCACCCTGAAAACGGAGGCAGCATGTTCCTTCGCAACGTAGGTAAATTTGTACCAGTTTACATGGCACCACATCCCAGAAAGTGGTAATCTTTGTGATCACTCTCATTAGAACCTGGAATCAAACTGAGTTTCCTTTTTGAGCGCTTACTGTAATAACTACCTCCATGGAGCAAGGCCCTTCTTAGAAAACTATTAGATACCTCGGCTAGTCAAGGAATTTCCCACATTTTACACAACCAAAAGTTCAGTACCGTGTTCACTAGAGCCTTCTACTTGCCCTAAGCCAGTTGAATCCAGTCCACAAATTCTGTTTCTTTAGGATCAACTTTAGCATTAATCTTCCATGTATGCCTAGATTTTCAAAATTAACGGTTCCTTCAGGTTTCCCCACCAGAACCCTATGTGGATGCCACATTCTATGCCCATCTTACCCTCCCTGATTTGCTTATTTTGTGATGAAAACACAACAAATGGGATTTTGGAATGTTCATTAACTGGAGTCACCTTATGGAACTGCATCCTTCCAGTGAAATAAAATCCAGGGAAAACTTGAAAGGTAAAAAGGTAAAGTTATCTCTATCCTCGCTATGAAGGCATGTAAGGGGAATAGAGGTTTAACTCCACTCATTATTAACCTTGGTGCTAGATGGAGGTCACTAGTATACAACACACCCCACGCAATTTACCCCCCCCCCCATGGGAGAGAACCCTCTACCCATTGTGTAAGAGGTTGGATGGGTCCAAGAGCCAGTCTGGAAAATTTGGAGAAGAGAAAAATACCTTGCCTCTGCCGAGATTCGAACCCTGGCCTGTCCAGCTCATGGCCTAGTCACCATACAGACTATACTATGCCAGCTCCCAGAAAACCTAAAAGCTAACAACTAAAATCTCATTTAGATTACATTACAATAGTGCTCACAAAACGGCCAAAAAACAAACTCTCAATAAAACAGACAATAAAAATTGGATATAACAACATTATCTACACACCCATTGAACTAACAATATCAAATGGCAACTGCAGTACATTCATGACGTAAGATAAGACTAAAATGACATCAGTAGACATGATTTCACTTCATCAGTATTGCTCTTGTAATACGCCACTCCCACGGTTTATGCGATTATGCTGTAGGCACCATTATAAATTAAACCATGCGTTTCAGTATGCACAAAACATTGCAGTTCATGAAATGCCTTGCAGAGGAACACAGTGTAGTCAGAGCGTGCACTTTCCATATCCCTACCGCAGACAAGTCATACGTGTAACACAAACTCAGTCCACTGCTAAAACTTCACTGTCTGTGCATGTGAATGATTTTGTTATTTAGTCTATAGCCATCCTTCACAAGATGACTACGGAAGAGTCTTAACAGGAGTGGGTGATTTCTTGTCCACAGTCTAGCCATCCCTAAGAAGATGGCAACAAAAGAGTCTAAAGCAAGTGACAGAACTGTCATCCAGTCTGCAGTCATGCCTTACAAAATTGCACCAAAAAAGTCTAAAGAAAGGAAGTAATTTGTCACTCACAGTCTTTAGCCACCTGTTAAAGGATGGCACTGAAAAAGTCTAAAAGAAGTGCATGATTTATCATTAATGGTCTGTAGCCACCCATTATAGGATGGCACTGAAAAAGGTTAAAGAACTGAATGATTTGTCATTCACAGTCTATTGCCCATCCTTTACAAGATGAAAGTTTATATAAAGTGTGTAATTTGTCATGTACAGTCTGCAGGCATACCTTACCAGGCAGAAACAATGAAGTCTAAAGCGTATGTGTGATTTGTCATTCACAGTCTACAGCCATGCCTTATATGATGGCACTGAAAATGTCTCAAAGCAAGTGAATGACTTGTCATTCACAGTCCATAGCCATGCCTTACAAGATGGCACTGAAAATGTCTCAAAGCAAGTGTGTGATTTGTCATTCACAGTCTATAGCCATGCCTTATAAGATGGCAATAAAAATGTCTCAAAGCAAGTGAGTGATTTGTCATTCACAGTCTATTATACATCCCTTACACGATCACACATAAAAAGTCTACAGCAACCTTGTGATTTGTCATTCGCAGTCTATAACCATCCCCTACAAGATGGCACTAAAAAGTCTAAAGGAAGTGAGCCGTAATTCAAATGATGTGCACGACAAATGTGATCGGCCTGAGTTAAGATTATAAACCAACTCCTGAGAAACTGAACAACCTTATGGACAACTACATATTGGGATATATAAACAACAGAACATCCTGTCTTTCTTCATATAACTACATCTAGACACCAACTATCCATTAAATTAACTATATTTATTTAAACCAAAATTTTATCACAGAAGCAACATGTATAAAAATGAAACAAACATAACTGTAAACACTGAGATCTTAGTTTAGCATAGTAGTTGTATAACTTTTGTTTTACCAAAGTATTTTAGCCTGATAATGACTCATTAGGGTTGAAACATTTTGTAGTAAAATTACTACAGTAAAGTTGTGCTAACACTTTATAGTTATTAATTAACTATATGACAACACAATGGGATGTCTAACTTAAAATTGTAAGTTCTTGTCACAGTCTATGACCTTCCCCTACAAGATGATACTGAAAAGGTCTAAAAGAAATTGTCATTTGCAGTCTGTAACCATCCTTTACAAGATGGCACTGAAAAAGTCTAAAGGAAGTGAATGACTTGCCATTCAAGGTCTATAGCCATCTCTTACAAGATGACACTGTTGAAAGTCTACAGGAAGTGTGATTTATCATCCACAGTCTAGAACAATCCCTTAACAACTGGGAGAAAGTCTCAAGGAAGCGAGTGATTTGTAATCCATAATATACTGCCATCCCTTACAAGATGACACTGAAAAAGTCTACATGAAGTGTGATTTGTAATCCACAGTCTATTGTCATCCCTTACAAGAGGACACTGGAAAAGTCTACAGGAAGTGTGTGATTGTTCATTCACAGTCTGTAGCCACCTGTTAGGGTATGGCACTGGAAAAGGCTAGAGGAAATTAGTGATTTGTCATTCGTAAGTCTGTAGTCATCCCTTTGCAGATGGCAACATGAAAGTATAAAGCTCTTGTGTGATTTGTCATTCATGAGTTCAATGAACTTGTTAAGAACTGCTAAGAAGCTGTCATAACTGAATAAACAATAGGTTCATTGAACCTAAGATGTCTGAAACAGTGAAAAATGAGAAAGTTCTTACCAGTAAAATACAGATTACATTACTTTCTTTAACGAAGAGGCTGAAGAGATGGCAGCAGTGCATTGACCACTAGCATCAAGAGTGGTGATGATCTATACATGACACTGTATGCAGAAAAGATAGCATCTAAACAGCCACTCAAAAATGAAACCTTCTTCAAAACTGGTAGAAACTACAGTTCTTAATGTTGCTGCAAGTAACATCCATGAATGCAATATCAACATCCTAATATATGGCTATATTTATCAATATATATTGCTTTTTACCCGATTAAATGCATGTCATTGTACTGGTGTGTACAGAGTGGTCAAAAGTCAGTTCACAGCTTCATAAAATGTACACTAAAATATGTTTAACATTTATTACTTACCAGATTTATAAAAACTGTTTGAAAAGAGATCCTCCATATTAAATCCACAACTCACAACACTGTGATACCATTTGACAAGTTGACTGGCATTTCTCTATTACTCTGTATGGGCTTCAAACTGATGAGTATGTTTCTGGTTTAAGTGACAGCTATTTATTTATGAGTTTGTATAGTTGATTACCCAATTAATAATAAAATAAAAAGTTTAGCTCGCTATCATCTGACACACTTGCCTTCATTATAATATGAATCCTATGAGAAAACCAGTTTTAGTTTGTAATGTAAATAATCTAAAATGCATTTGTCGCATAAATCGAGGGAGTAGTGTACTTTGTAAGAAGATATGATTTTTATTTCCACTTCTACGTCCCACTCTACAGCAGTACATTGCTACTAAGTAAGTGCATTAAGGACGGAATCAGTTGACGATGCATCTGTCTGCTTGTAGAGTACCATATTGTTCAGAATGTAACTAACACTTTTACTAGAGTTTCACTGTATGTTTCAACCCCCTCTTATTATGAAGTGAGAAATTTCTAATCACCTACAAATCAGAAAACACAAAATTCCATTTACACTGATGGATGTTTGCTGAATTATAGGAATAAGATAAAATTTTCACTGCTCCAAAAACTAATCACAAATTCCTTACAAGCATTATTTGATTTGTGCTGTGACTGCCTGACTAAGTCTTACTAGCAACAGTATAATTCTCAGCTTTTAAATTTCTCACCAGGTGCAAATGTATTTTAATGAACAATGTCAAGAATCAGGTTTTCTTTTGGTAAAATTTGTGTGATAAAGACTGAACATATCTGAATGTTTTTAGAGCCTAAAATGTCCTTTAACATAATACATTGTTATGTTACATTCAAGACAGTGCAGTACATGGTAAGCATTTGTTACCTTCCTATTCTTTTAACAGTTTCCTTCATCCCAACTAATGCACATTTCATACATTCTCTCACCACCATTTCTTCCGAGTTCAATATTGAATATTGAAAGGCGGGTCACTCATGTATCCGCACCAAGTGCAAGGATCTGCCGAAATAAGAAAATACATTAAATCTTGAAATACAATTCTGTATTATATAGAATGAATATATATATGAACCTGTGTCATCATTTTACAGTGAAGGCCAAACTATAATGTGTAGTACATGGCATACAGCAAAGAAGGTAAGGGAGACATTCAGCAAGGGGCCATCAGTTGTCTGACAGCATCAGATGTGTGTAAAGAGGTAAAGCAATCCCATTAAAGGCCTGGACAGGCCCAGAGGGTTCCAGGAAGTTAAGGTTCCCAGATTTCGTAACAACGGCACAGGATGGTGGTAGGTTGTCAGCCTTATGCACCGGCCTCCTTTACCCCCCGGAAATACTCCTGGTACTCATTTCTGATAGAGGCCGAGTCAACCCCAGGGCCACAGTGTGATCAGAAGGATTTTATGTCAATGAAAAATCCACTGACACCAGCTGGGATCAAACCAGCGACCCTCCGATTTGTAGCACAGCACCTTAACCACTGGGCTACCGCGGTCCCCTCAGATGTGTGTGGTCAACTTTATACTTCGGCTGCTTATAACAACAAAGAAAATTTTGCGTGCAGCAGACATGTTAGGCGACTCCCAGAACTGAACTGGGCAGCATGATAGTGGTATAATTTCTGATGTTTTCCCACAATTAAATGCCAGCTGTCCATGGACATAAAGCCAGTAGTGTTGAACCCTACATCAGTGGTGCACATAACAGATCACCCAACCATGTGACCAATAATCAGGGGGGGGGGGCACCTACAATTATCAGTAACGTCACTCCCAGATCTCATAACAGGGACCCAGATTACTGTTTTCTCTCAGAAGAATGGAATGCAGTGCAAAAGAAACCACAACAAATTTTAGTATTTTGTATGTTCTGGGCCCCTCTGCACAGCAGGGTTTGCTGGGGCCTAGGTGACTGTCCTGTATTATGGAAACTGAGAACATAAGGCAGCAATTTTTAAATAATTATTCATACAGTTATCTTCTGTGTCCATGCCATGTCTGGTAAATGGGTACCTAAATTATAAAGGAAATAGCACATCTATCTTCTGAAGAGAAATGACATGAAAGTATAGGCAGTATGTTCCTCCGAAACACTGATATCGACATACCAGATGACATGGTGTTGTGACACAGAGGATCACAGTATTAACCTTCACAGTATTAACCTCCACTGCCATGAAAACCCCCCAGTCCTATGTATTACACATTTACATGAATGAGTTCTACATTTGCTTAGAGTGGGGTTTCTCAAGGCTTTTGTGTTGGTGTATCACCAAACAAAATTTAAAAATTTCAATGTACATTTTTTTTTTTGGTACAAATGCATTGAGGACTAAGTGAGCAATCAGACATTGAAACCTGTGACAAACAAGTTCCAAATTGTGAGTTAATTTCATTGGCAATAAAAAATCTGAAATATGAGAACTGAAATGTTTTCACTCTTGAGGTGACACATCCCCATTGTGCTCAGATTAATAAATATATTTAAAGGTGTTCTGTCATGCACAACACAGTCACCTTAGAAAAATACCTGTGTTATGCATGACAGAGCTCCTTTAAATACATTTAAAATTTTTTTTCATTTTAGTAATATCAAAGTTCATTTTTTGTGCAGTCTAATTAGTGTCAATTTGGAGATGGCTGACAATAAGAACAGTTACAAAATTGCTCTTGTCTGCCTACATTAGCACAATATAAAACTGCATTTTGTATGTAGGCCATTAGCCATTTTATGTGGAAGAAAAACACCGAACATAATTTCTGTAACACCAAATATTAACTACAATCTCAAATAACCATGAAGTACACCCTTCACAGTAGTGCAATGACTACACCCCATGCCATGACCATTCACATATTACACAGTAACACTGTTACTAAAATCAGTAACAATAAAATCAAACTCACCCCTGCATTTACTGTTAATTCTACCTAGGTCATGCACATGCACAAGACTTATACAGTCTACAGTTTTACGCAGATAAAGCGTATGTTGTATGGCATGTCAGCATCAGTGGCCATATGTGCCAACATACAAGAAGTCAATTGGTTGACCTGTGTTAAAATTAAATGAAACATGTTATCATATTATAATGAGCACTGACAGGCAGACTGGAGGCCAGCTTCTGAAAAAAAAAGAAGACAGGTCTGCTTAAATATAATGTTACTGAGTAAGGTTTTGTAGGGGCCTGTAATTGGGGTCTTATAACACAACAAGACAGATCATAAGGATTTATAAAAACAACATTAGCACTATGTATAACACACATGGCAAGCTTGTGTCATTCTGGAGAGCCAGAATGTGGAGCAATCACCTTCAAGAAAGACACACGACATGCCACGAAGATGAATCATGAAGTGTTGTATGTCATAATGTAGGCATTTCACAAGGTTGTGTTAGATGGTAAGGGATTCACCACCCTGTGTACAAATACATGCCGGGTCACCACACAAAAATGTCCATGTGTTAGATATAAATAGTATACCACACTGTACAAATACATACTGGGTCAGAACACAACAAATGTCCATGTGTTAAATATGTGGGATTCACCACACTGTATACAAATACATGCTGGGTCACAACACAAGAAATGTCTATGTGTTTGGTGAATATGACCAATCTATAGCCCTTTCCCCTTCCTGTTGGATATGAAGAAGGATGCACTCAGAGTGGTTCACCATTCACAATTTGTTACACAAGGAAGAGCGAACAGCGTACAGATCGTTATGGGATGGTTTTACTTATGCTGAAATTAAAAACATGAGTTAACATCGGAAAAAATGGGTGTGAATATCCCTCAATTATGAATGATGAAATGTCGTCATGAATGACACCCTTGGATGGTTGATGACATTCTGTAGCCTTGATAGCTACCAGCAAATGCACGAGCTACAGGCAAAAACATCTGATGTTACAGAATAAAGAAGGAACAACAGTCACAGCAGATGTGTCATGAATAGATTTAAAACAATTAACAGAACTTTCTGCAATAATCTGCAGTTCTGTATCAAAGTGGTCATAATCACCTTTCAGTTTTATGAAACTAACAAGAATGTTAATGTCTGAAAACATGAAGTGGGCTATTACATTTACTATGACAAAATCCGTGCCCTTATTTATTCATGTAATATTTCAAACTTCAGACCTAGAACTAGAAAAGTTCATAATATTAAAAATGATCTTACAGAAACAGGATAGCAAGGTTTAGACTAAATTCATCTTGCTCAGGACAGGGACCAGTGAGGGGATCCTATTACTACAGTAATGAACTTTTGGGTTTCATAAAATTCAGGTAATCACTAGATGAGAAACCACTAGCTTCTAAAGAGCTGTGCTCCATGAAGTCAATATTTAGTATCAACAGGCAACTCACATGGACACTTGGACTGTTGTAACATTATAAGGGACAGCCCAGTTTACATCATCAGTAACCAAGGAGTTTGGATGCTTAACAGTGCAGCATTTGCTATGACTGCTTATATACATGATGAACAAAAATGAATGGCCAAACCTATACAAGGTGAATCCACACCACAATACAAGAAAAAAGTGTCTTTTACAGACATAGGCCTTCTGAAGCATGGTTTATAAATCATGGCATCCTCTCAAGATAAAGAGAAAAGGTGCCAAACATTTCAACCTTTAGCCTGAATGCAGGACGTTGCAAGTCTGAAAAGTCACCACCTGACTCGCTGGAAAATTCCAGGGTCATTTGAATCATCTCCATATTGTTCTGTATTCATTGTTGCAAGTGATGGATGGCACTGACTTCTGCAGCATAAAGAGTAGACTTTAGATGCCCCAGACTTAACAATCTAAGGGATTTAAATCAGGAGAAAAAGCAGCCCATGGTTTTGGTTGTCCTCATTCTACCCACTGTTCTGAAAACACATTGTACAAGAATGCCCGAAATGCAAGAAGAAAATGGGGTGGACCACCACCATGCATGAATCATAAATGTATCCTAGTCTGCAGATAAACCTCTTGCAGCAGCAGCAGCAGTAGCTCTGAAAGGACTTTTCATAGGAAATTGTGGCAAACAGCCCCAATCAGATGTGGTGGAAGAAAGTAGGGTTCCAGAAGTCTGTCTCCTACAACTGAAGGTGGACATTTTGAACATTTTCTTTAATCTTCAGGAGGCCCAAACTTGGATACCATGCTACAGAAAGCTTATGTTCATATACAATATTTCCTTTTATTGTGGCACAAATTCACCTTATGTAACTATCTTTATCATTGCACCGTGCATTTTGTAGAGTCATTTAATCAGCACACCAACTAATGAACATACATAAAAATTTTTTACATTAAAACACTTAAAATCACTCCCAACATGTTTCGATCCTAACATCATCTTCAGGGAGCTACACTGTTCCTTGCTAAAGTCACATTTTTAAAAACAATCACTGATTAATTTCCTTATATTAACAGGGTGCTGTGGCAGCATGTTGTATTGTGTAAGTGTACGCCTGACTATGGGTCAGGCGCATTCTCAGCAGCGTACACTTACACAATACGACATGCTGCCACAGCACCCTGTTAATATAAGGAAATTAATCAGTGATTGTTTTTAAAAATGTGACTTTAGCAAGGAACAGTGTAGCTCCCTGAAGATGATCTTAGGATCGAAACATGTTGGAGCGATTTTAAATGTTTTAACGTAAAAAATTTTATGTATGTGCATTAGCTGGTGTGGTAAATAAATAAAATAAATCACCTTATGTAAATTTGGATGTGCATTTTTCATTCACTCTGTAAGACCACTGGAGTACCATGAGTGAAGCAGTCAACACAACTGTTTATTATAAAAACAGTATCACTTTTTATACAAAACTGCTACATGTTTCAGCCTCTAAGGGTCACCAATGGGCAAGAATGTGGGACAGGTCGGTGGCAAACACCATATTTGAAGATGTCAAGTTTTTCTGTAAATTGATTATAAAAACAATAGAATTCTGTCCTCTTTTATTACAGTAAAAATTTGAATATTCCTTTTCTTCTTTTTCTTGTATTATGTTTGGTTATAAAATTTTAATTCAAATTTTTTATTTATAAAAACACGAATGTTGATTTTGCACAGTTGTTTATAAACTTATGATTCAATGATGTTAAATATTTGTCAGTAACTCTTTTGGCATAGAATTGTATCCCAGTATAGTTATGTATATGGTGTTTATTTATGTCTCCTATTTTAAACATGTGCAGATTTTATATCTTTTAATAAATAATTGTGTTGACTGCTTCACTTGTGGTATTTAATTTACGAACACAACAGTATATCCTCTCTTAAAATAAAACCGCTCATTGTATAATAACATACCAAAAAGTAATGCACAATTATGATACAAACAACATGAATAGAGCAGACATAACACTAGCAATACACTGAAACTCTTAACCAGATTATGAAAGAAAGCAGAACCACATCAGAGCGATTTCAACACTTATATCAGACCAGATTTGTCCATGACAAGATGAACACAATTTGTGCCAACAGTGAGGCTACACAGATGAAGTCCAGCATTACACGTGGAATAACAAGCGATATCACCTATGGTTTTCGTGTTGCAATGTGAATCACCTTACGGGGAAAACAATTTCATTTATCTAGTCATAAAGAGGGGCATGTAATCCCCTAAGAACCAATTTCTAATGCAATTTCCAGGGAATTTAAAGAAGTGTGAATAGTTTTGACATAAATTCAGAGAAAAGTTATGATTACCCAGGAATAAACATGAATTAAAATCCAAACACATGAATTTCATAGTTCAAAGTCAAAGCTACATTCTGTAGCTCATAACTAGATGAACTGCATCCAGAATGCCCCTGCTACATGTTAAGTCATAATCACAGTAGTCTCTATTTACGTGAAAAACAAAATAAACCCTAGGAGTCAACTAGTGCCTGTAAAATGAATTATTAGTCACATCTCAGTACTGTATATAGGTAATTCACACCAACTTTGTCATAAAAACTGAAGCAATTAGTATGCAATTCCCAAGCAGTTTAATAAAAAAAACCATGTGATCAAGACAACTTCTGTCAGACATGGTGTAAGAATCTGAATTACTTACACACCTGTTATTTTACATGACAATATAAATAAATGGGAATAGTTTCCCAACGCTTCTCACCAGTACCAGCCAGATTAATCTTCTTCATGTTACAAGATATAATATCAGCATCAGCAACTGCTGCTCCCCCACTCACTGGTCTGTTGGAAGAACTGGAGGGGTGTACCTGATTAGGAGCAAGTTTGACATGAGGCACTATAAGGCATCCATTAGGACCTACACCAATATTAGTAAAAAGGAGAAATTAATTTTCATTAACACAACTACAACAAATATGCAGAGGAGTTAAATTTGGGAAGCAACACTGAAATAACAATAACATAACAGTAGTATTAACATTAACACATTTAACACATTTGGGATGCAATGATTCACATATCCCTAGCGTATAAAAATTGTGGAATTTTACCCTTTTCCAACACCTAAGATGGCTGAAAATTGTGATGAATATCTCTAGTCATGCCTAATGTACTAAAACTAAGATTTTAAAGGTCTATATATTAACTGGTCTCAAATAACAAGGAAACAGTGACTTTAAATGAAATAGCACAGGGTTAACACCTAGTGTAAGTTAATAATAGTGCAGGGCTTAAAAAAATGCATCATTCCTTAGAGCAATGCAATAACAAGTATCAATGCACTACTCAGTAACAAGAAAAAGTTTCAAAACAGAATCTAAAGTACCTAGGATAAACGTGGGTTGGACTGGTGCAGTTGCAGAATATTGTACATAATGAAGGAAACTCAACAAACATATGACTAACCTTTTTTATTAATTATTTCTTGTTTCAATCTGTAAAGTAAGGTAAATAATTGTTTAAAATGTTAATTTAACAATGCCACTAATGATTCAATTAGTCAACTTTATTATCTAAAGACTGTTATCTAATTCATGGCCTACTATATATGTACAATGCAGCTTGAACATATCATGACAGTTAAATCAAAGTGTAATTTCTTAATTTTCCAATGTCTGACAGCAAATCAAGCTGCATTATTGCATTACCTCACCCAACAACCACATCTGTGGTGCATATTATGTGCAGATCATCAGAAATTTTGTTTTGCAACCTCTCAAAAAGTAAACATGAAAAGCAGAGGAACACTTCTTCACAAAACTTGTATATGAAGCAAACTTCATACATGTACAGATTAGACTGGACAACCACTGAATATAACATATAACAAGCACACAAAAAGTATTACAGACAATAAATATGACTCAAAAATTGCGATCAATATATTAAATAATTAACAGTGCAGTTGGAGCTATATATCAAAGGATGGACAAATTGGAGTATGCAGACACAGGACGAGTAGAAAATTGTTACATCAACGTTTAAAAAGAAGTAAACAAACTCCTTCAGGAGCAAAGAAATTATAACAGTCTTTTTAAAACAGCACTATATTCCCTACACAGCAACATTGCTGCACACCAATACTGCACAGACACAAGAGTTGCAAGCATAATGTCTAACTTAATGTGAAGCCACAACTCCTTAATAGTACAGCAATCAGACATCACACAAGCCATACCACATCAGAACATTTAGGAACAACCGCTAGTGACACTATGAGTGTAAAAAGTAAATCGTTTAAAAAATAAATACCTTTGGTATGTAATAATTACAAACCAAAACAAGAAATAATCAGCAAATCTCATCTGTATGTGAGGATGACAATGCACATGGAGGAAAAACACACTATGAATTAAGGAAATGGGCACATAAATGGTAGTACAATGTAACTAACTAACTAATAATAATAATAATAATGAAAGAATGAGTTATTGTATTTCGATATTGTAATGTGTAACTTGTTACATTTACCTATATTTGTGCCCTCTAAGGATGGTACATTATAAAAGCTGGAATATATAGGGTTGAATTCTAATTTTCTATTTTTTTAATGTTTAAATTAAAATATGTGACAGGCCTTGTATAAGTTCAGGGTGCAATAAGTAATATGTCAATATGAAAAAAATATGACAAAATAATGTAAAAGCAGTGTGCAGTAAAATTCTAACTTGTTAATACATTTTTAATTCAAATTGTCAATCAAATGAGGTTCATTATGTTCTAAAGTAATATCTGGAACAGGTAACAAGTTATGAAACACCTTACAAAAATATAAGTTACTTCTATGGTTTCAATGAATGTAGGATTATGATTACCTCAAATGGACTTGAGATAGATATAATTTACATTTCTATTCTGAAGTTCCCAGCAAACAATTTCATCATTAGTGCATTAAAAATGCTTCCGGTGCCATAATATGTAAATATTTAATAAACAGGGTGCCTGTAATGCTGCCTAAGTTTCACAACTTTGCACTTTGGCCACTTGGTGTGATTTGGTCTCTCTGAAATTTCAAAAGAAGTGCTGACAAAGTCCAATGGTAAAAAGTAAGGAAGTAACTGTCTGGAAAAGATTATGAGAATAATTACACAACAAATAAAGAATGTTGCATACAAGAAGTAAAATTTCTTTAAAAAAAATAATAATAATAAATAATACAAGCGTCAACGTATTATAATTATGAGGATATACTTGCTAATGAGTTCAAATTTTGACAAGTGAAATTCAGTTCCTCCAAAATTTATCTGGCTCTTGTTTTATATATATATATAGTGGTTTATGCAATTATTATGGCCTATATTCTACCTCACTGGGATCCATCATTTTCTTGTTGCATGGAGGTACATGTGACTGATGCACTGCTGTTATAGAGGGTCATTATTTTATCTGAAAACTAGTGGTTGCCACTTCAATTTCATGTTAATGTAGACCACTCAGCCAACCGCCCAAATGTGTGGTGGACTAGCAATGGGAAATGACAAATGACAGTTGTCAAATAATATGAGGACCCTGTATAAGACATTTTCTTTTCTGTGGCTTTCTTGTTTGTCCTTTCATGCCCTCAACATAATCAGTAAAAATAACATTTGGACAGACAGGAAACCATAGTTACATCATTAAATGAAAACAGTTTTATTACTAAAAAGGGAATGATATATCCACACAAATATAACTTGCATAGCTAGAAGTCACTACTAGTAAACGTGAAAATGGACCCTTATCTGCAGTAAGAATACTCACGGCATCTGAGTGACTATGAGGATCCCACAATAGCCACACATGGCTTGCGCCCACCAGCTGCATGCACAAGAAGCACCATATTGTTACACACAATCATATCACCACAAACTTCTGACAGTATTCCAAACTGCCTTCCTGGTCTAAGGTGTTGCTTGTGTTACTCATTATATACAAATTTAATAAAAACAGAGTTTTATTACTGCCTCTACTCCTAGCTGTGTGAAATCTACAATGTGCACAATCCTGTGTTGGCTGCCATACGGATCAAATGGCCCCTAGAAAATTCAATTTTAAGTCATGAACTTGCATACATTGATGACTACAAACGATCAAAACATTTATACTGAAACACAGCAGGGACACACGGAGACATTTTGTTTTACCCAGTCAGTCAAAAGAATGTCTACTTAACACATATTAATTTCCTGATACTTTCTGAAAGGTTGAATTTCATGATTTTAAATTAATAGACAATCCTATAGCACAAGTATTACCTACTGCCTCTCAAGGTTTAACCCTTACATAATAGAAATCTTGGCAATCTCGACTCAAAATTTGCTGCACTAAAAGGACAAAATGACAGTCCTTGGTCTTCCCACAGTCTTGAAATGGCAAAAGAATATCCTGTGCATTTTTCTAGTACCATTTTAAATAAACATACCGCTATAATTTGTACAAAACTGGCAAAGGAATGGCACAAACACTTAAATAAACAGGTACAGCAGCTGCAAAAATACGAAACATGTCTGCAACATTCCATATTAAATACTGTATTCCTACGTAGCCTTGTTCTTCCTCTCGTATACTGCATATTTCTATCCATCTATGTACACAAAAGTGTATGTAAGTTCCACAAAACAACTCATTGTATCAGCAACATTTTTCATTGCTAACATGCACTTACCTGTGTGTACTTGTTAAAATACTCTCTCTCTCTCTCTCTCTATATATATATATATATATATATACACGTTTACAGTACTATGGCATTACTGCTCTATGTGATGAATATTACATTAAAACAAATCTTATAATATGTAAAAACTGATTAATAAAGCAGAGTAAATTACAGTTAGTTATAACTGTTTGATCACATTAAATTACTCTGTCCGGTTTCAATTCTGTTATAAACTGTATGCTACTTCATATTCAACCTCACTTCTATTGTTATTCTTTAATAAAAACATTTCTCACAAAGTCATATTTTGTATGGTTACAATTCTTTCTAATATCCTCATCTTAGTAGTTAGTAGTAGTACTAGCAGCAGCCTTAGTAGTAGTAGTAGTAGTGGTAGTAATAGTAGTGGTGGTGGTGGTGATAATAGTAGTAGTCATGGCATGTTTTTTCTTATCTCTACTCATCTTTATATTTACAATCTCTGTTACTTCACAACATGTTCAGGTTATTGTCTTGTTTCTCCTTCTGCATTTTTTTTTGTAGCTTATCTTGATTTGGTACATGGTTGATCTTGTCAATACAGTCTCAGTTTTCCTGTTATATTTCTTAACACTGTATTATGCTGAGTTATGGGTTTACTGATGTCTGTGGTTTAAATATGTTGCTCATACATTAATGTTGTACTGTGTAATTTACATATGACATTGGCTGTGTAGGCAGGAAAACACATTTAACTCTATATACTTAGTACTGAAGTCTGTAAAATAAATCTCTAAAATCAGTAATACAAGTCCTATATTTCAACAGATCAGAAATGTACAAAATGTACTCTCATGGTAAAATTCAAAAGAGTACATGGAATGTTATCACATGCCTTTCAGGTTTTTAATATTAAATGAACTCCAGCATGTTGTATAATGTACATACTCTGTAACAACAATTGAGCGCTAAAAATTTATATGAAACTGGTAATGATGTAAGCATATAGCCAGTGTCATAATTTCAGTCTTCCACAGTTTCCTTGTACTTGTATGTACATGGCTCGTCACTCAATTCCATATATTATAATCATTTCTGCTACACACCTGTTAAGCAAGGACATCAATGTATGTGCCTCATTTGAAGAAAAGCATCGACTGATGTTACGATATTTACAAGGTGTGTGAATAGGCTCCAAGGTAAACTATTGGTACAGACAATACTTTGCGAGCACATATATAATCACTGACGAACAAGTGGCATGTGATTGAATTTTGTAAGCCAGTAATTTTATGGAGCAGGCAGGCTGGAGATGCAGACCCGACTCACTGTTTCATGCTACAACTTGGTTTCATCTCAGCAGACATGTGAACTCTCAGAATAATGGGTACTAGTCTGCAGAAAATTCCATGTTAATCCACAAAGTGCCATTACACAATATTACGGTTGATGTGTATTGTGCTATGAGTGCAACTAGAATTAATGGGCACTTTTCTCTAACACCATACATTCACATTGATATGTAACACACACTCTGACACCATATACATCAATATTTAACACACACACTGATACCATTTTTCGAACCTGTCCAGTTATCAGAAAACATACCTCTTCAGCAAGGCAATGCAACATTTTACACCTTAAACAATTCTATGCATTGTTTACAGAGTGAAGTGAAGTGAAGTGAAGAGCAGTGGCATTATTTAATGATGGTATCAACTGTTAAGATCAAAAAGCATCAGGGATGGATGAATAAATGAGTATGAAGCACTGGTGAAATAATGATGACAGGGAAAAGTAGATGGACTTGGATAAAAACCAGAACCAGCGACACTTTGTCCACCACAAATCCCACGTGGACTGGAATGGGGTTGAACACGGGCCTTCATGGCAAGAGGCGGCAAATAACTGTCTGAGCCATGGCACGTCCTATTTACAAAGTGTTTTTGGTGAAAAAATGATAAGCAGGGAATTGTAAACTCTTCACCAGATCTAAACCAACATAACTGATATTTTTGATTGTGGGGCAATTTAAAGGCTAAAGTGTACAGTAATAATCCTTGTAACAAAGACAATCTGGAAGTAGTCAGAATGTTGTGTTTCACCTTCAGTGTCCAATGACAATCATGTTTGTTAGGTGTGATGCATGCCTGTGAGCTGAAAGAAGTAACCTCCAGAGCCTAGTTTAAATATAGTGAGTGAAAACCTAATACTAACTGCAATGCACTAAACTAAAGTGTGGACCAACACTCATGGTAAACTAGAACAGCGGCAATCCATGTGTTACAAGTACAGAGTAACACGAGAGTCGTTTAAAAAAGTCTACATTCCAGAAAAATGAGGAAAAACTGGAATTATGATTCAAGGTATACACGTAAATCATGTCTGATTTTATACTTAAACATTTTAAGTACTTCATTCAACATCAAAGACCACAAAGCTAATCAACTTGTTTCTGGCTGCTCTTGATTAGCACCAAAGTTCTTGGCATCAAACATAGCGATAGTTGTTAAAATAATAACACTTTATCAACGACTGTATACAGAAATACAATTCAATACAATACAATACACAATAAAATAACCTATTACACTGAAACTGGATGATTATAAACGTTACTGCAAATTTACTTTCACTACACTGGCTGAGACCTGACATTCATAAAACAGTGAAACACAACTGAATAAATAACTCGACTTTGGTTTCTGTACACAGTTAGTATTATGTACACTGGCATCACCTGAACATGTCTGTCCACAGTGAGATGTTGTGGATTCTGTGGGCTACAAACACCTAAATAATGAATGATAGGAAGCCTCTTCTGCAACCAAACAAGATATTGCTACTCAATGAAAACAAAAGGTTTCAAACTACACTTATAATTCTTAAACACAAAATCAATGTGTAACAAGTATATTGAAAAAGATGAATGTTAAATGGTACAAAATACAAAGCCCTCTATTGCATAAAACAAAAAAGACATAATCATTCAAATATATGAATACAGGTACATCTCATTCTATTATGACTCATCAAACTACCTACATTTAATATGCAATACAAGGAGAATGGCTAAACACGTTCACATTGTGAAGGCATAAAACAAACATGGAAGGTTTGTTGTCCACATAATGCCAACTGGGTTAACAGAAAGAAAATCCCTGATAATTAAATTTACGCAAATGAATATCTTTCAAGATTGCCATATACCATCTCGTGATGCACAGAAAGAAACAACCTGATAAAAGTGCAGAGATAAAGACAATAATGTCCAAAAGCAAGACAAAGTGCATAGACTACCTTTACTGTGTAACACAGAAATAAATACTTAAGAGGTAAAATCAACCATCTACAGGTAAAGTCATTAAACTATATTTACCATATACAATATATGTTTTTTAATGCCCTTGCTCTCCTATACCTTTTGGGGAAACATCTACTAGTTCCTTTTGCTGCATAATATCTTTCCCCAACTATGTGATGTTGGGGTTCTCAGCTTTTGTTGCTCATCACACAAGTGTGCTCTTCAAGGGCACTGTTTTTGAATAATCTACTGCCCCCAGTTTTTAAGGCAGAAAAAGAAGGTAGTCACCACCAAAAGAATTTTAAACCCGCAACTCATCTGAATTCTGCCCTTCAGATTGCAGTACTTACTCATTTCATCACTGCAGGTGTATATAATTTCTCAAAAAATATACTTCCTTCTGTCAACAACTGCCCTTCCAGAGTAGTTGGCACCTACTTTTAAGGAAACTACTGTAATAGACACAATAAAATGAATGAATGATGGCATCTGATGTCTGAAAGGGTTGATTAAAATAATGCAGTAGCTGGTCTTCTAGATGCACATGAAAGGGCTTGGTAGAGTGGACTAGTGTGAATTCGCATAAAAGGTGGAATGAGATTCATACAGGCATTAAGGATGTTGCAAGTTTTCAGCATTGATGCAAAATCCATGTTGGCATTTTGAGTGTTAAGTGACAGAGTCCAAAATACAAATGACTGAAGAGAATCTATAAAAGAGGGAGAAGAGAACACTGTACATAACAAAGACATAATGAACAAAAATAATCTGTTCATTGTTTGATCCCTAATATTGATGTTAAAAATAATAAAAATAATTGTGATTAGATAACAGTAAATAAAATTTAAACCACTGTAATTCTACAGAATAACAATTAATCACCATAAACACAACATAATTACTTCATATACATTAAACGGTGTACATGTTTCAGCCTTCCCTGCTGGCTACAATAATGTCACTGACATATAAAAAGATGCAGAAGGATTTAATACTGAATTATATAATCTCAACACATACTACACAAATTAGTCATCTATCAAACTTATTACACTTCCAATGAAACATACAAGACTGAGGTTTTAGGTCATGGGTGCAGCAACTTCCTTGAACTTTTCTGCATATTATTTGCAATATACTGAATATATACAAATGGTAAATACTTTGACAAAATTTCAAATCACCAGATACTTCCTCTATGTCAACAACATTTCCATAATTTTAAATTTACAAATACATGAACTGTATACAAGGAATCCAATAACCTTTGCACTGACCTGATGTTTGGCTTGGAATTATAACTGGATCATAAAAGAAGATGTGGATATTATATCCCACAACAAAAACAGTAAAAGATTAAAACTTGCAATCTAGCGGTAATCTACCATCACTGATAATATTATATGTACCATACAATTCTTGCCAACCTCAATGAACACACATGCCCAACCTGCTTTTAACAAAAAAATGGCGACAACATCCACAGAATGAGTGGCCAAAGAAAAGAATATTATACAAAATATTCTATGCAACAATCAACACTACAGTAGGTAAGTGGAGAAATGGGGGCGACTGTTGAAGAAAAAGAGAGGTACCACACATTTAAGTATGAAATTTGTCAAATTTGCAAACATTCACAAAGTTACTAGGCACATTACAAACCTCTGTATATACAAAGATTTCAAAACAGCATCCACGATCAGCAACACCATACAAAAACTGTGCCAAAGCACCACACACCCAAAATATCAAATAAGTATAATACTGTGCTGACTTTCGGTAAGTGAACAGGCTGCTTCCAAGATAATGTGCATCAAGAGATATCATATCCATACAACTACTCTACAAAGAAATGCCTACATTTTACCCATTGGACTCTTTTACACCACGTTAGCTGTGTAAAAAAGTGACTAATTTGGTTTTATGCTGTAGTACTTTGTTTGATTCCCTGCTTACGATCCCTTGTGGACCGAAACATGTGGCAATATTCAGTGTGAATATGCAATATAAATATCTGTGGAACAAGTATGTGCATTTTGTCGGTTTAGCATCATGAATGTTTTGATATGTCAGTGACCTGATGATGGCCAGCACTGAAGGCTGAAATATGTTAAGAGTTGCATAATATATACTGGAATAAAGCTGAGTTCACAGTGATTAACATGCATTCTGTACCACTGTTGTGACACACAAAACACAATGAAATGTCATATTCTGAAATTATTTATACCTGTTAAAAACATACAAAATTAAGCAGACTTGAAACATGACTTCAAATTTTTAAGTCTGCAGTAACTGTCACATTCATATTTAGTGGATCTTTGCCAAGCAGAATCTTCGGCATAAGTGTCAGTATTACACTTTCTCCTCCCAGCACACATCAAAAGTGACCCAACACCCGACATCAATACGGCTGCAGTTCAAGCTAAACTTCATCACCACCACTAAGTTTCTAGCATCCAGCATAAGCCTTAATTTAACTGCTTTAATGTAAGCCTAGTACCCCTTAACATACTTATGGTAATGCCTTAATACATAATCGTTTTTAGACCTTAATCTTCTTCCCAAAGGACATACAAACTCTACATTGGGTTCAAAGCTAGAGGTTGATCTTACCAGCATAAGGATTGTATTCCATGCCTTAAAAAAAGAAAGTACAGAATATAAAGCCACAATCAAATTCTCATCACTTGTACACTGATAATACTTCAATCACTACACAATGCAGTACTGAAAAATCAACAATTTGAAACTCAAAATATACAAATTTGCACAATACAAAACTGGTAAACACTATTACTTTTTATTTGCACTTGTTGTTTATTTTATGATGCTGTCAGTAATTCAGAACATGCAGCATCAAATGACTGCATAACAGTGAAGAATGAACTGGGAAAAATGTGCCAGGAAGTGGTCATGGTCTAATTTAAGATACTGCTCTGGCATTTGCCTGGAGAGACTGTGGAAAGCCACAAATACCAGGCGGGATAGTCGGTTTCCTGATCAGTATCAGGAACAGATACTCCATGGACACAGGCCAGAATCACTCAAGCCAATCTGCTCAATTATTGTGTCAAAAAACTGGCAGTAGTGACTGGTATAAACATGAACTTTGTTTACCAGTCTTATGATGTAAGTATGACAGTATAATTCAGTTCTAGTACTACCTTAAACACTGCTACAACTCGACAATGAAATCTCCTTGGTGCAATGGACGGAATACATTATTCCCACATGAACAATATCCTAGTTAGGTACAGCTCAATGTAAATGCTTGAAGCGAACACACACATGCAACAAAATAAAGTTACTTTTTCAATCATACTTCATAACTGTAAGAAAGTTAACACATTTCAAATTTTATGAACAGCTGGTCATTGCTACAACTCTACAGTGAAATCTCCTTGGTGCAATGGACGGAATATGTTACTCCCACACCAGCAATACCAAGTTAAGTACAGCTCAATGTTACTGCTTCAATCATATGTCATAACTGTATGAAAGTTAACACATTTCAAATTTTATGGACATTTGATCACATTAACTACAAATGTCGCTGAGCAGAATCATCACATTCAAAGTTATTTCTTACACCCCTCATTACAACAGAATACTATCCACCAAACCCTCTATGTCTAAACATAAACCAAAATGACAACATAAAAACAGGACAACCCTGTCATACATTTAAGTACACATTTGAACAGCCTACATATATGCAAAACCGACAATTCAGTTTACTCAGTTATTTTCATATTATTCTCTCCGTGTATTGTGAATGATAACAGTCTCTTAGTATCAACACACGCACATATTATACTAATGTGTATATATATATATATATATATATATACAGGGTGGGCGAGAAGTCACCGTACACCCAGACAATACGCACCTCAGACTCAATATAAGTTTACACAGCACAGCGCAGCATGCAGTACAATGTACAATGGCAGTTTGGTAAGTGTGCAAGATAGTGCACACGTGATCTGCCGCAGTCACAGAATTTAGTTGTGTTTTCCGTATGGCTGACACAAGCTGTTACTCTATCGAGGAGTGCTTGATGGCAAATGTGTGGGTGCATAAGAGACAGCACACGGGACAAACCATGTCCCAAATGATGGCTGCGTTCCGGGAAGGGTTTAATAAGGCTCCACCACGAAGAATGACACTGCTGAATTGGGAAAAAAGAGCGTTCGCTCTTGGAAGTGTTAAAGACAGGCCAAGGACTGGGAGAAAAGCAGCGCGCTTGGAAACAAGTGCAGCGGTTGCCGCTTCCATTGAACGTTCCCCAGTGAAGTCGACACGTAAACGATCATCAGAGCTTGGTGTGCCACGGTCAACAATGCGAGACCACGTGAAGAAAGACTTGAATGTGAGGCTGTATCGCCCAACTTTCGTGAATGAACTGTCGGATGGCAACATGGATCGGCGCTATGAATCATGCTGTGCTCTGCTGGACACATTCTCAAATGCCGTATTCCGTTCAAAGGTTCTTTTCAGTGACGAATGTGCCATCTATCGCAGAAATATGGTGTTCTGGTCAAATGAGAATCCCAATTTCATGCAGGAGCTGGAACATAATCCACCGCATGTGATGATATGGGCGGGTATGACATCAGATTATCTGATTGGACCTTACTTTCTCGATGGACTGGTGAATGCGGCATCTTATTCGGCAATGTTTGAGACGTGACTCATACCTCAGCTGAGAGACAGAGGACTCCTGGTTGACGTGTGGCTGCAGCATGATGGGGCAATCACACACTTTGCTCTTTGTGTGCGCAATGTTTTGAACGAACTTTTTCCAGGCCGCTGGATTGGCCGTGGATCACCGACATCTCCGGCACCAATGCCATGACCACCAAGTAGTCCTGACCTTACCACACCAGATAATTCGTTGTGGGGTATTATCAAGGGAAGAGTCGCTGCGCGTCGCTACAACAACAATGAAGATTTGCTCGGAGCTGTGGAAGACGCCTTTCGCACAATTACTCCCAAAATGCTCCGACGTATGTCACAGAGGACATGGAGGCACATCCGTATGTGTGTCCAGCATCAAGGTGCACATAGGGATTCGCTGGACATGTAACCAAGGCATATATAAGTGATTCAAATCAAATTATGTTAGCGTATTGGTCGGTGTACAGTGACTTCTCGCCCACCCTGTATATATATATATATATATATATAATGTTATCTGGCTCCTACGTGTTTCAGTTGGTCACCATTCTCAGGGAGATCAGAACCAAACAGCTTAAAACTCACAGCAGTAAATTAGTACTTACGATGCTACGCACATGAAAATATACTGAGGTTGGTATGCACGCAACACACAGTACCACACGTAGTCTCCTGGTGCACTTCAAACTAGCAAGACATAACACACAGACAGTAACCTATTAGGATCATAATATAATAGATGTTTGTACACCAGCAACAAGTGGGAGGAAGAATACTGTAATTCACAAAGAATATATGTTGTATAACAATGAATAATCAATTCATCAATTGTCATTTATCATACTCTATATATTGTAAATTTTAATATTTACATAACATAAATTTTTTTTTACATAACATGTACATTCACGTGCATAGCATCATAAAGACGAAATTACTGCTTAAGCTATTTGGTTGTGAGATCCCCAAACATGGCAACCAGCTGAAACATGTAGAAGCCAGATAAAGTGAAATAAATATTAGTATAATATGTGCATTTGTAGGTACTAAGAAATTGTTATCACTTGTCAGTTGCTGTGCATATTAAAGAGTTACACAGTGAGCATGTAAATCCATATGCTGTAAATATTTCTTCAACAAACACCTGTTAAAAAAAAATACTATTAGCCCATTTCCAACAGTCAGGCACATTACAAGAAACAGTATCTGCTACATGAGGTGGGAACACCATGTCTAGTTTCACATCTTAAGTCACAGACAAGAAAACTAACTCCAACAATAAATTAAATTAGGAAATGATTCCTACACTCCTTGCCGAACCAAAAAAATTAAAATGTTAATGAGAAAACAAATCATGAATAAAAATAACTCCAAAAGTTTAATGAAAATACATCAGTTTTATCAAAAACTATACATTCACTATAAGCTGAAAGCTTTAACAAAACAACTCTATAAACCTCTTGGAATTATGTAAACAGTTAGTCTAATGGAAGGATTAAAAACCAAGAGGTAGCAGACAATCTAGCTGTGATATCATGAGATTGCTAAAGGGATAATATATTACAAAATAAATAGTACATTATAAAACAATAAAAACCTAGACACATGTGAAAAAAATACAATCATGAGGGAGAGTAAAACAAAGAAACATGCTAACAAATAACCATTTGCATTTTTTGTCCAACACAATAATCTCACCACCACCATGTGTAATGAAGTTGCCAGTAAAAGAGTATGCAAAACAGAAAATTCTCCATACCCAAATCTGCAGCGAAATGTTACATTTTAAGGGCTACAGAAACAGGAAATTACTTAAGAACCACAGCCACCAGAAGGAGGGAAGGCCCCTTCATCTGAAACTGAAGTTGGGCAGCAAGAAGAACCGTTTGACAGAACACTTGCCTCGAGGTTTATACTTCAGATGCTCCTCTATGAATTGACAGGGGCAGCGGGCAGAGATGCAGTGGCGGGGAGGCGCCATGGAGAAGCCTCCACGCTCCGCACCATCCACTGACAGCTCCAGGTGCCTACGCACATACTCTTTAGCCCAGCGCTGTGAGTAGCGAAGGAAAACCATCTCGGCACGCTCCTGTGCAACACAGACCACACCCACCACCTTAGTGGGCAGTAACAAGCATCCCACAAAGCAACAAGCCAAAAGAAACATATACTGATGTTACAACCAATACTGTATGCTGAACAGTCAGTTAGATTTCTTTGAGACATCACATTCATTCAACCATTAAGTGGAAAATCACTTGTTACCAGACTGCACCTAAAATTCATAAGTGATGCTGTCAGGCTGGAACATCTAGAACTATGTCAACAAGCAAGGTAATTACCACTCTAAAGATGAAAACAGGCACAAGGATGTGGAATGAATTGAAATGGTGCAACACGTGAGCCAGTGGTGGATGCTCGTGAACATGGTAATGAATCTGTAGCTTTCATAAAAGGCAATAAATTTAGCCGAGGTACTACTTGCCTACAATGAACAAGTTAACATATTCTGTGCACAACACATTTTCATTTAAACGTCAATAATATCCTCCTACATCTCACACAAAAACCAATTTGATATGTAAATGGTAATTACTGCACATACAACACTGGGAGCCCTCAGCTTTCATAGTAAAATATACAGTGCTGTATTATATGTTCACGTATTTTCTACATTTTACAATTCCAAGACTTGCCTGATAATGGTCACCCAGTGTGGCCAAAACATACAGCAATACAACACTCAGAAATATGGTAAATAAGGGTGTCTTGTGCAGACAGCATACTCATTTATTAATGTATGTAATCATACACAAGACACAGATTTAGCAAATGAAAAAAGAATGCTAAAATGGCCCTTGGGGACCACAGTAGCACAGTGATTAAGGTGCTGTGCTACAAATCGGAAGGTCGCTGGTTCGATCCCAGCTGATGTCAGTGCATTTTTCATTGACATAAAATACTTCCGATCACACTTTGGCCCTGGGGTCGACTCAGTCTCTAACATAAATGAGTACCAGGAGTATTTCCTTGGGGTAAAGGCGCCTGGTGCGTAAGGCTGACAACCTGCCGTTGTCACAAAATCTGGGAACCTTAACTTCCTGGAACCCTGTGGGCCTGTAATGGGAATGCTTTACCTCTTAAAATGACCCTCGCATCTCAAAAATGGAGTTCCCATGACAGACACTAACCTATGATAGCACTTCTACAGAATGATTACAAAAAATTGGCCCAGAATTCAACAGAATGAAAAGTGTTGAAAAATCAGGCCTAAACTTTGTGAGATTTATTTTATCCACATAAAAATTCAGATAAAATACCATGCCTGCCCCGCATTATCATTTGCGACAAAAGATAACACATTACAATGGTCATCACCTACCCAGCCAGTTCTTTCATGTGCATACGCTCACAAAAGAAAGGTACAGTAGTATCTACAAACAGTATGAAAGATGTTAGAGCCCTAAAAAGATAAGAGAAATGCATATACAGACAAGCACTTGCCAAGATGTGTTACTACAGCATAGAAATGATGTTGGAATGACATTAAAATGCACTGTGTGACAACCAGTCTTTCTTACCAACTCCAAAATTTAGCTTACTCAGATGATGGTCATTTGGAACCTTAATTAGCATGTAGAATCAGTAGCTTGTTTTCATGCTTTGGAGGAATGCAACATGTCTAAATTCCGGGTAAGTGAACTTGGTTCCGGTGGACGCCGAAGATTGAGACGGCACACTCCTCTCAAAAATCACAACAAACACAATATCCTACATGGTGTTTAAGATTCCAAAAGACCATCATCTGACCAATACCCACCAAAAAAATTAAAATGTATTTCACCTTCTTTATTAGAATTTTATGGCAATTACTTCAATCCTACATGAAGATGGTGTCAGTAAGAATAACACACTAATCAGTTACCAAAATTCACTACTAGATCTACAAAAGAAATACACATTCCTTGCTAACACAAAACAAAACACATGTTAAGCAAGTTATGTTAGGTTTGTTAGTTACTTAGTGTATTTGATTGTATGCCCCACATGTAAACAAACAAGCAAAATGAACCACATATTAAATCTTACACTACTGTCAGTACTGCTTATGTATAGAATGTAACGTCCCATAAACAATGAACAAAATACTCATTTGTCTTACTGCTTCTTCTTAATAGCATTGCAGAACTGCTAGAAGTTTGAAAAAATACTAGAATCCTACAAACCAGGAAGACTAGCAACAGTGTCAAAGTGCATTCAACACAAGTTTAATGATTATACAATAGAGTGTACCGTATTGTAATGGCACACCATACAACTTTACCACTAAAATAAGCTTGGTAAAAAGAAATTCTTTCTAAGATGATACTAAGATGTATTATCCAGGTGGTATGTAAACAAGAAAGCTGGAATGTTTGAAAGATATTTAATCAATGCCACGTTCAGCTAGCCACGTGGAACAGCAAGGGCAGAAGGCTCGATGATCTGTACGTTGTTTGTTTATCAAGTATTCCTGAATGTACTGACAGGGACAAAGAGCTGAAGAAAGGTGTCGAGGATCCATGGGGTTGCCACCTTCCTCATCCACTGTCCAATCCAGACGGTGACGAAGGAAATCCTTGGCCCAGCGCTGAATATAACGAGTCAGTAACTGCTCTCCTCTTGCCTGTGATGCAACATAAAACCACATCTAACTCTATGGTGCAGAGTTCTTATCAAGAAGCTAGCAAGTAAAGAAATTCCACACATTTATGAAACTACAGGCTGTACACAACAGCTGGCTACTGGTTCCTATCTTAAGTGAGACAAACCCAATTCATAATCCCCACCCCCCCATCCTACTTCCTCAAAATTAATTCCATATTTATGCTCATACCCATGCGCAAGTCTTTCATGAAGTCCTATCTGCCCAGTTTCACCGCCAAAACCATGTATGCACTTCTCTCGCCTCCCACCTCCCCCCCCCACCAATTGCTGCATAGCTTATTCTCCTTGATTCAACCACCTGAACAAAACTAGCGAGTAGTATAACCCATCAAGCTTATCACTATGCCGTTTTCTCCATTCTCCTGTTACTTGTTCCCTCATAGGGCCAAATACCTTCCTAAGCACCCAATTCTTGAACTCCATCAGTCCATGCTCCTTCTTTAATGGTTCACATCCATTTAAACCAAAGGCAAGAGTAGTTTTGTAATTTTAATCTTTCTTTTCAGACAGCAGGTGGAAATGCAAATGATTCTGCATAGAAGGGAAGCAAGCACTCCCCCAAATTTAGTCTGCTCTTAAGCTTTTCATGAATGCAGTTTTGATGGTAGTGTCATCCCCCAACTTTTGAACTATGACAAATTTTCAGATGATTTATTAGCTATCTTTGTGTTGTAATCCTGTCCTACAAACTGTTCCTGGGACATGAATGTATGCTTAGTCTTCTCAGCATTTAACTCTGGTGTGACTTCAACATCAAATCAAACATATCATGCAAAGCTTATTTAATATTTCTCGCTTTTAATATTACTGATAAAATGAAAAATGATGATGGTCATGCTCTGTATATTCATTGCCTAATACATTATTACAACACATCGCAAGTGCTTGAACAAACAACAAAAATAAAAAAATGGAAAAAAATGTTCTATATTGGTATGGTTTAAATCATACAGCCGTGGGTTTATCACTCCAAAACTTCTTTTATGTTGCACAGATACAACTCAAAACTAAAACCTGCAATACAATATGCAGATGCAATGAAATACAAAACAAAAATAAACCTCCCCAGTACAAACTCACTTTAACAATGTATGCTGTAAATGCAAAAAGAACTGAACAAAACAGCTCATCACCAAATGTACAGTCAACACACACTGTCTGCAGAAATATGCCATGCACAATGCTCACGATCTTCAGTTAATCAATAACCAGTTGTTACAAACAAAATGTGTGCTCCAATTATGATGGCTGTAAAACCCTGTACAAAAGCAAAGGAAGAAGCAATTCTGTAACACCCCTAGAATAAGAATATTAACATTTAAATGTAAACAAATATGAAAATTTTGAAATCAGCATAGAATCAAAAATGAAATATTAAAAGGTAAAAGAAACCAAACTGATATTTTTAAATTCCAGTGTTCACAAGATAACTGAATTGTCCTCATGTTGGAAAATCATTACAATATCTGATAGTTCACCTCCCTCACTGCAACCCATGCTAGACAATCTGATTCAGAAAAACAAATTACTTGGCCTGACATAAACTACAGCAATTATTGGCCAGGTCAATCCTCCAGAGTGTACTTTTGCACTTGTACTGCATGAGCAACTAAACAGACGGGGCAAACAGTGTAGGAAGTGTCATACAGGACTCCGTTTTATTTAGTGTTCTGACGGTTACCACACCAAGTACACGCTTTGATGTTCCATCAGTGTGTGATGAAAATTTCTGGAATCATAAAACATCTCACCAAAGATGTATGTAACAGGAAGGCTGCGTTCTTATGTTTCCTGCAATACAGTGTAAGTAAACCAGCATATGAATCCTGAAGACATCCTCAACTGCAGTATAACCCTTTAATGCCGAAGAACTTCTAAAGATGTCATGCAGTGAGCTCTTATATTGCCGAACGACTTAGTAAGACGTAGCAAACAGTGTGTTGAAGTTTGGAGGCAATTTGTTCACTCCTACTTGGTAAACTGCTGTGGCTTGCTATGCTGCAGGACCCATGAAGGTCAGGCTTTCATTCAGGAGCCAGACTGTACCACCTCCACAAACACCGATATACATGTAGACACTTAGTAACTGCACATTTTTCCCAGATGACTAATATGGTTGTGACACTGTGTGCTTTGATTATCGCTCCCTCTAGAGTTCACTGTGGATTGAAATCTCAACACTGTCCTATGAAGCGAAAACTCTTTCTTGACAAGAAAGGTTGTCAGTGGTGTACTGTACCCATATAAGTCACACAAAAGTAATGCTCAAAATTCAGAGATACCCACAAATATCGACGTTTACAGCTACAGAAGGGCCCACAGACCTGCCTCTTCTAGTGCTGGGGTAATCTGTAAGGGTTGTGGGGTAGTAACACGCAACACACAGCCGTCAATCTACTAAAAACATCTTGGGCACCCTCGAATAGCTGTAATGTCATACACAGTTACATCATAGTTTTAGATCTGTTTTGCTGTCACTGTAGAAGATGTTCGTGTCTTTAGAGGTATAATGTTTCTGCAACTCTGGCCAGTCATATATAGTGTAAATAAGGCAGATGATTGTAGGTCTCAGAGCCATGGTCGGGAAAAAAATAAGACTTGAAGATGAAGCCATCAGTGAAATTCTGGTTGCTGACACTGCCTTCGAATTAGGTGAGGGGGCAAATGATGTTGAAGACAAGTTTGAGGAAGAATAAGAAGAAGAGGAACAACAACATAAACAGCAACAGCAAGCCTCAGCAGAAGTCGTCACAACAAATGCTGGCCAGCAAACCCGACGGTGCTGCCGTCTGCGTGCTTCTCGCGGCCAAAGAAAGGGCAAGCAGTGCACCAGATGTGACATGGGCCTGTGCGTGGTGCCTGGTTTCGCAGAATATCACACAAAAGTAAATTTGTAATATATCATCCTCTTTGTGAACACTGTGTATCATGATAAAACAGTGATCCAAGGTGATACAGACCTTATACAGCAACCAAAATTATGCAAGGAATGAACTATTTATGCCACATTTTATACAATACATGTGATTCACAGGCCTAAATTTATTATAAAGATAGATGAACATTTTTTCCTGGTTTAACCAATTCATAAGCAGAGTGCAAAATTTTATTTCATTAAATTTGAAGGAAAAGTCTGTGAGATATGTTTTTTTTTAAGAGTAAGCATTAAAATTTAAAATTCCCAGTAAAAAATTCCAGCAGGCAGCGTTGCTTGGAGGGATTTAATTCTGGCGTCAAACGGATAAAGACCAGAGAATGGTTAGGCAGTACATTAAAGTTTGATCAGCGAGGCACTAAACAAGAGTTCCAAAGCATAAATTTACAATCTTACCATCAGTAAAAAATTTAAAACATTTGAAGAGAGAGAAAAAACTGTAAATGAAACCACTAGTACAAAATAAAGTAACAGTAAAACCACTATGCACCAGATTTATGTGCTCAGGGGTCATCTTAAAGTGACAAGAAATTAAATGGCTGCTATTATTCTGCATGTCATTAGCATGACTTGGGTAATTTCAGGTTTTTAAACACATGATGCTCATTCACTGTGGTCAACTTTTGGCATGACATGGTTACCAGAATGGAGAAAGGTGAAAGAGTTGACGCTGTAAAGCAATGGTAGCCATTGGGCTTCCTACAGACAGAAAGAAAAATAAACAGCAGAAAAACTTTCTAATATACCAAACACAGCAGTTTCAGGATGCGGTATGAGGAAGCAGTGAAAATAAACTAAGGACATACTTCAACATACAATGAACTATTTATATTTAAACAGGAAATTCAGTCCAATGCAGAACTCATGCATGCCACTTTGCTTTTCAACTATGTGTGACTCATTGCCCAGTAGAATGATCACTGCACATTCCAGTAATGGTCTATTCCACAGACCAAAAAGACTTCAGAACAGTCATTTCATAAACTGATGATGATCATGAATATAAAGCAGTGCAATATAAACTGTGTTTGTCAAAACCCATATAAGGAAAAAATGTTTTAAAATGTGTCACAACAAATGTGTGGCAAGAATATAATATTGTACCAAGTTCTATGAAGGAGTGCACAGTGGTGAAGTGGATCCATTGCTACCTTACTTTACATATCAGACAACAAAAATGACCATATAAATTCTCAAAATAACACATAATGATCAGAAGATAATCCCAGACTAATGCATGAGGTGCCATTACATAACACCAAAGTTGAAGCATAGTGTGCTGTCAGTGCTGTAAGAATAATCAGGTCCATCTCCTTTGCAGACACAATAAATCCAGAAATGTACATTGGACAAATTCCTGCTCAGTTTTTTAGAAGAAGCCAATGGGCTCTTCCAGTAAGAAAGTGCAATGCCCAAACACTCAAATGTTCAATGGTCACCATGCATACCATTTTTAAAGACCAAATAATTAGTTGTCCTTTGTGGGCAGCACATTCACCTGATCTGAAACCATGTAACTATTATCTGTGGAAAAGTTCAAAAGACAGCATTTATAAAACAGCATGACCTTAAACAAATCATACAGTGCACAGTATTGGTAATTTCTAGACAGGAACTTCAAGCATTTGGTTTAATATGCTTACTAGGTGCCAAGCATATCTGACATAAACATGCGACTTATACAGGGTCCAGCACAAATAACTGACCATTTGGCAACACAGCTGTGAGTGGAATCATTGGAGTGGGGAATTTGTCACGGATCGCCCTTCTAGCGAGACTCAAAGCATTTCAGTTGCCATGGAGTGCTGGTCTGTAGAGCGTCGGCTTTCACTGTGGATAAATACTTCTAAAACAACGAATCTGTCATTGTGACTCAGCGGATATTTCATTGGCACTTCAATGTTCATCAGAACGACAGTGTCCCTAGTCGCAGTACTGTACTGTTGTGGGTGAGAAACTTCAGAGAAACAGCGTCTGCCGCAAAAAGAAAACGTTCAGGAAGAGAGCCTTCACTTATAACTACTGAGAACATCCAACCATTGTGCCAGGCTTTTGTCAGAAGTCCTCCGCTTGCGGGAATGTGCTGACAACAAGGGACACCACCTCACAGACACTATATTCAGGAAGTGAATATTGTAATTAAAATGCTTTCAGATAAAGATAATTTTAGTAATAAATGCACGTACATAAAAAGATAGTACACTTTTCATTTTATTGTAACTTAAAAATTGTCACGTTTGTCTGCCAGACCCTGTATTATGTGGGACAAAACAAAACCTGTACACCAGCTCACAGTGTGACTCCTTGGTAACAATAGCCAAAAATCTTACACAACAATAACTGTGATGTTTAGTTTTCGAGATATAATACAGTCAAATAACACAAGGTATCAAATTATTAAACCATGGAAGTCTTGTAGTCAGAAAGGGTGTTTGCACTGCAAAGCACTCTCTCCAACAATCCACAATAAATGGCATCAAGTATTGTCACAGCAGCCCAAAATCCTGCCATGACATCCTTGAAACTCCTGGGAGAAATGGCACAACATGCCCTTTAGGCATCACAAAAAAAAAAAAAAACCCATCACAGTTACACCCAACAAACAAAGAGGCTATAAATTTGGCTCTCCACAGATAACCCACCTTCTTAGATGTCACATTCAACCAGTGCTGGACATCTTCCCCAAAGGATGCTGAAAGTCTGTCAGACTGAAACAACAACCTCTGCCTAACTTAAGCTAGGGGCACATCTTCAAGTCATTATGGTAAACACTTCCCTGAAGATCATGGCACCACTCAGCAGTCAGCCTGACAACATGGGCCCAAGCCAAAATTTCCGACAATACCTGTCCAAATGTTGAGCTCAAGCAGACTTGACATATTTTCAAATTGCATGAGAATTATTCCATGCCCAGAGGTGACAGTTGTGGATGCCAAATATGCCCCCATAATAATGCGTAAAGAGAGCTCATCTGCATTACGAACAGAAGGGGGAAAAAAAATCTTGTAACAGATGTGCACACCATGTGCGGCACTGCGGTGCAACTCCTAGTCACAAAGCACTTCAACAATCATCAGCTCAGACAGTCTCAGTTGTAGAGCAATACTGTGTAAGCTTCTAACCAGCTCTCATTCCAAAGCTGAAATTATGACATCTTCATTGGCTGTGTCTGTACAGTTTAAGGGCAACACAGACTTGCACGTGCCAAAGGTGTTACATATTCTGTTTCACAAATATCCTTTTGCAACCGTCTAACTACATTAGCTTCCAGATGATGTCAACCAGAGTAACACAGTGTATACTCGAACGCAGTGATGCCAACTTGACTATTACAGACAGAGAGTTAAAAGCATGTAGGAGTACCACACGTATTGTGTGCATATTCCATGGTCAATCAAAAAAAAAAGTGGGTCCACTGGCATCCTTTTTTGGGTGGGAGACACTGTATATTGTCTCATTTTTAAGGAAGTATGATGTTTCAAAAGCTGGCTCTGACAATGACAATGGACTAAGAAGGAGAAGGCAGAGGAGGAGAAGAGGAAGGAGGAGAAAATGATGCTGATGATGATGATCAGAAGAAGATAATGACAATGATTACATCAGTGAGCCATATACCATCATCAAAGCCCCACAGTGTTTAATAAAACTGAGTCCAGCTGTGCACTGTGTATCTTGAGCACACAGCGCACAAGAAAATAAAACTGCTAAGAAATGCGTTACCCCATTTGATGCTAAAGCATATCTTGAAAACTAAATATATCAGGACAAATGTTGCAAAGTAATTATGACGCATTTTAATGAGGAATCACACTATGGAAAGCATGCTGGTGAATTCTGTTGTGCATGGTGCAGTACCACCTGTTAATGCAGCTCCTATAAACGTGTTCTGCATTATGTTTTCACCCAAAACTTTACATGTATATTGTAATACTCCAATAAATTCACACAAAGGTCATTCATTTCTTTTCATTTTTTAAGAAACTGGGGTGCACACTTTATTTGTGGGTGAAAGAAATATTCAAGAAAGTAAGTAGCTGTTACGAATACACACAAATCAAAAAGAAACCTCCCTACAGTTCAATACTAGTAACTTAGAATACATTCACAGGGCCCTTGTATGTCATTGTAGCATTGTGTGCCATCTAGTGCCTACACAGAAAGTAACAAATTATTCAACCAGTTATTCTGAAACTAGACCTTGTTGTCTATTGGTTAATTTTTTTACAGTTATTGAAATATTCTTAGAGTAATTAAAGCCAAATATACACTACACTATATGAATACAAACTGCTAGAGAATTAATGCAGTGCCTTTGTATTTCGTTTGTGAATTCAAGCTTTGTAAAAGCAATCACAACGGTCTTTCCATTGCAAATTACAGTGTCAGGGAGATGGCATAATTCAGTGAGTCTGACTTTACCTGTTTACGTGACAGACGTGTTGTGTTACTGCCCTGAATAATGATATCCCGGTCTTCAATATCCATTCTCTCCTGAAATTGCTGCCAATGACGCCTATCTTCCGAAGTCTCCTCTCGATTTATTGAACGACCTTCACGTTCCTCTCTCTCGATTACATCCTGCAGCTTTTTCTTCACAGTACAAAATGACAAAGAGACATATAAAGAACATTTAAAAAGCTTTTCAGTAAATCAACAGTCATGTCATAATCAGTTTCTTTTCTTCCTTTATCAGTTTAAAATAACATACAACATGTACAAATTAAGGAAGTAAAGGTGAATTTCAATGATGATAATATTTGTCAGTGGCTAGAAAAAAAAATGGCGATCAATTACAAAAAGAAATCCACTCATTATTTTCAAGCTTTGTTATCATAAGATGCAGTATCACATACAAGATAAGAATGGCTGCAGGGGGGCAGGCAATCGAAACAGTTTTTATCACTATGTTCTTCTCACTTGATTGCTTCATTCCTGCTACAATCTTGGGTGCTCAAACATTTGTAATTGTTGTACACAGCGCAGACAGTTGTTCAATGGCTTTCTCCTGTGTGTGGTTGCTTTCTCTCATATAAAGGCAAAGTTATTCCAATGTAGAATATGAAAGAATATAGGGGAATGAAGGTATAGGTCAACTCATTATTAACCTTGGCCCTTTATGGCGGTTAGTAGTCAGCTTTATGTCCTGGGTGCTTTACCATGAGGAAAACAACCCCTGGTACTGATCGAGCAGAAGGCTGGGGAGGCCCCAGACCCAGTCTACACATTTTGGAGAGGAGGTAAATAAATCTCATGACCATGGCATCCTATCATATACTCGTATATTATCAGCAAAATATTCCTCACATTTAACAGAGGCACTTTATTAAAAATACCAAACACAATAATATTTAAGCACTATGAGCTAGATGTTTTGGTGCTAAAACACCACCATCAGGCTGTAAAGACACCCCATACTACGCATGCACTTCTGTTAAGATTTGGTAAGTTAATTTTAAGATATTTTATTTTTTCCTAACTACTTGTTTCCTTAAACATACAATTTCCCAGTCTTAAACTTAGATTTAAGCACTGTTTGATCAGCAGCTATCACACATAACACTACACTTACCAACTTCTTACAAAAATTAATTTACTTTCTGTATTTATTTTGTATGGTTTGGAGGTTTCCATTCTAAGGTTATTTAACAATACTTTAATTAACTTCATTTGATGTAATTACCACTAAATGAAAGGGCAAATCTAAATGACAAACTGCAAATAGTGTGCAATGAGGTAAGTGTAGTTACATTATAATATTCAGCACATAGCCACAGGTTCAGTAATTTAGCTACAATGTAAAGGTAAGGGTAAAGCAATCCCATTACAGGCCTGGAGTGGCCCAGAGGGTTCCAGGAAGTTAAGGTTCCCAGATTTCATGACAACGGCACAGAATGGTGGTAAGGTTGTCAGTCTCACAAACCGGCCGCCTTTACCCCCAGGAAATGCTCCTGGTATTCATTTCTGCTAGAGGGTGAGTCGACCCCAGGGCCATAGTGCGATTGGAAGGATTTTATGTCAATGAAAAATTCCAATGACACCATCTGAGATCGAACCAGCGACCTTCTGATTTGTAGCACAGCACCTTAACTACTGTGCCATCATGGTCTCCAGCTACAATATAATCTTCAGAGTGTAGCTACAGCATGATGTTCAGAATGCAGCTACAGTGTGATGTTCTGTGTGTAGCTACAGTGTGGTGTTTAGTATTATCTACAGTGTGATATACTGTATATAGCTACAGTCTGAGGTTCAGAATGCAGCTACAGTGTGATATTCAGTATTTAGCTACAGTGTGGGATTTAGTATACAGCCACAGTGTGATGTTCTGTATGCAGCTACAGTATGATGTTCTGCGTGTAGCTATTGTGGGCTTCAGAATGAAGTTACAATGTGGGTTTCTGAATGCAACTGCAATGTGACTATCACTACGTAGCTACAGTGTGATGTTCAGAATGTAGCTACAGTGTGATATTCTGTATGTAGGTACAGTATAGGGTGAGTATGTAGCTATGGTGTGATGTTCAGTATGTACCTACTGTGTGGGGTTTAATATGTAGCTGTAGTGTGATGTTATTCATGCAGCTAGTATATAGATACGGTATAATGTTCAGTATATAGCTACAGTGTGGGGTTCAGTGCACAGCTATAATGTGACTAACTACAGGGAAGTACAGAGAAATGTTCAGTACGTAGCTACAGTATGATGTTTGATGTTCAGTATGTAGCTACAGTATGATGTTTGATGTTCAGTATGTAGCAACATTGTAATGTTAAGTATGCAGCAGCAGGAAAATAAGTGGCACTAAACCAAATTACAAAATAAGGCTACTCACAATGCACTCCATGGTATCAAAATATATGAAGCAGAGGTTCACTTTGTGACATGAGAGCTTTCCTCTGTCATCCAAGCCCAAGATAATCTTGTGCCTTAGCAAGTGTTTGTTTACTTGAGCCATGCAACGTTCTAAATTGTGATTCAACTGCAAGCAAAACATAGATACATAACATGCCATTATACAAATTTCATGCTCTTCAACTAAAACTGAATAATTCATCAGAATGTTACAAGCTTCCTCTGTCTGTCAACATTAAGTCAAAACACCTAACCCTGGAACTTCAATTATGGCCTGCAATTCTTTAATTTCTGGCTTGCTAATAAGGATTCATTCCACATATAGTAGATAGTTTTCAATTATGACAATAATGATAGGGAGATAAACCATAAAGACATGCAGAAGACATGCTACTTAGTACAGGACTAAGTTACTGTGGAACATTTTCCTGTACATACAACCGCTCAATTTTTACATGCTTTCAAATAATCTGTCGAAGCACTATATTTTACCTCCAGTTTCTCCATTCTTTCCCTGTATTATTCACCTTTTGTTAAGCTCAGATAGCCATCATAAATGAATGCCCTCTTTTATTAACGGCTGCATGTCTACCACATGAAAAAAAAGTGCTTATGTATAGCAGAGAGTACAAATATTTTACTCATGATAAAACATTTTTTCATGTTTGACAAAATTTACATATTTCACTTCATTATCAATAATTATAACTGGTTTTGAATGTATTATGCAACCATGATAAAATGAGTATGGCCTGAAACTAAAATCAGAAAAACCATCAGTACCACAATTCCTCAATGTTAGTACTTTATATGAAAAAACTGCACATTAAACAATAGCCTTATCTCTGTAAATTCAGCTTGAAAAGTGATTCCTAACTAGCCATGACTTTTTGTTTACTTCTTTACACTAACTATACCTGCAGTCAGCCAACCAAGCAAACAAATATAGAGCTAACCGAGTGTTTTAAAATTTGGGGAACTTTCAAGCAATATATCTTGATCCAGTCAGCCACTCCTGCAAGAAACACACTGTTGGGCTGTAAAACAGATACTGTATAACTACAATGGGTACTGTGCCTATGCTAAGAGCCTTCCTGTCTTGGGTGAGGGCCTTATTGTGGCCACAGTAATAACTTCTACAAAGAGTATTATGTACTTCTGGAAGAGGAAGGATTTTACCAAATAGATGTATGACATTTGAACCCAGAAATAAATCTTCAATTTTCAGAAAATGCTGACACACAGTATGCACTTAATTTGGTGCATGATGGCAAGGTAACACCCCATTTTTCAGATGATAAACTGGGATCAAATACTCATCTTATATTCAGTAATCTGTGAACAATGAGCCATAAGGTGCCATGAAGACACCCTGGTACAGGTACATGCATGATATGTAGATTGCTTGGCCTCCCAGAGAGGAAGACAACCAAAAATTTCTATGATACATAAACAGTACCCTTTTGACTATCCAGATGACAATGGAGACAAACAAACAAATCGCTACTGTTATGCATATGTTATTGCTAGCAAGAAATTAGATGGTTCACTTAGCTGACCAACCTACACAAAACCAACACATGTAAAGTCTAAGCACTGTCCAGTACAGTTGTGGGTTGTATGAACTACAACTGTCTGATATGCAACGATGATTTGAAATACTGAGAGCCCTTACTGGAAAGTTACCACATAAGGGCCATCACACAAAATGGATACAGCAACCACATCTGAAGCATGTGCTGCTGACTGGTCTAACAATGCTACTATACAAGTAATCTATCATGAACAGGATCAACAGGCTGCTTGCTAATAGAACATTAGTACACTCCACATCCTGCACAACAAAACATCCACATGCTGAGATATGTGAAGGGCAAATCAGGGACAATTCAGACCAGGCACAAACAGAATAAGAGAAATTTATGTCTCAGACTGCCAGATAATTCTGCTGTGCTGGAAGACAGCATTGACTTCAGCGGTACCTCCATAGTCGACAGAAAAACAGGGTATGCGCAACACCTGAATAAAGAAGCTGCAGAAATCGAGCTTACACCCCACAAATTTCCAAGGGGATGGAGAATAAAATTACCATTTTTTTATGTGGCCTATTCAGGAACAAGGACATCAATGAAATAACAACTAAAATGATGCACATGTTACAGTCATGGTTCTTATATTTCAAGCACAGCTTTACAATTTACTGTTCCATGCACAAGGCACTGCTGCCACCTCCTAATCACAAAAGTCACTGACAAGATACAAGAAATTTTCCATTCCAATGAATATTATCAAGAAGACAGAACAAAATCAGAAAAATACAAGACTGGGGAAAAAATTGGGGAGTGAATTCGTCTGGGACATGAGTCTTATTTCAAAGACTGTCATCACAAATCTGGGATGAATGGTACTCTGTATAAAAAAGGATGAAGCAGACCAATGACACACCAACTGGAAAACAAGGCAAAGCAGACAGCAACTTCCATCAGCTAGCAGCCAGCCAAGATGGATAAGGTCACAGTAGAAAAAAGGTTGGTTTCATTTTACACCATGACACAGGTGGCAGCCCAAGGAGTTTTTATTCAATTTAGTCTCCATAAAACATTCAAATCTTATATTCTTTATACAATTACTGTCACTCCTGCTGATGAATCTGAAATAACGTCAGAATTACCAGTGCCACCATACATTAAGTATCACAAATGACTATGGAGCCAAACATTTAATTTTCAACTCTTACTCTGTAACCTACCAATTCTCAAATGGCTTGAAAAACTTAACCTGGCTATAAGAGGTTAATTAACAGGCTGAATATTTGTAATACTAGTTTAAGGAAATTGGCAATAAATTACAAGATACGCACCTTGATCTTGATCCACATACATAAAAATATGGCTGCTGCATTCAGGACAAGCCACATAACCCCCAATCCAAATAATGTGAGCCCTGTTACTCCAGAAAACAGAAGTCCAAGGAGAACAAAAAATGCAGTGAAGATCCAAGCCACAAGAATACGTTTGTAGCAAATATTGTAGACATTAAAACGCATATCATTTGTTAAGATTTCCATCACATGTACATAGTCTTCAACAGTCAGCTGTTAAAGGAAACACACACATTAATTTCTCCTCTCAATTCAGCACACTAAACAACCAATGCATCAGTTTTTGTGACTTCTTTTTCACTCATCTGTAAACAGGAAACTAAATGACCTAACCACATGGATTTGGAATGGAAATTGAATAGCACTATGGAGCTGAGTCCTTCTTGAGAAGTTTACAGGCCCTCACATAGTCAAGAAACTCCCACCATTTTATGTCAACCACAGGTTTGTTACCACAATCACCAGAACCCTGTCTCTAACCTAAACCAGATCAATCAAGTCCACCCACTCCCCTCCCCCCCCAAAAAAAAAAAAATTAAAAAAGTTTCATTTCCTTATAATGCATCAATAAACAAAGAGGCTAATTAAAAATGAAGAAATAAGTACTGTACTTACAATGAAACAAAAACTGGGAGCCCAAAAATACACTAAGAACATAATGTAAAACAATCTCAAGAAGAGGAGTGAAAAAGATACAAAATGTGCATGGCACAGAAAAAGGGTTCATGTGAACAAGAGTCAAGCACAACTAATGCATTTTAAAAAAACCTCAGACACATGTTTCAGCTTTCTATATAAACCATCATCAGGCTACATACTAAACACAAGATGATGAAGCCTGATGATGGCTTATATGGAAAGCCAAAACAGGCAGCCGAGTTTTTTAAAATATATATACTAGTTGTGCTAAACTGTTAATGTTATTGTTCACACACACACACACACACACACACACACACATATATATATATATGCACAATTGGAAGAACAACACTAAGATAAGATGTTTTACACAGAAATAACTTAATAATTATAAAGTTTTTGCAATACATTACTAAAGTATGACAGCAAAATTAAAACTACAATGAGGGAAGTTTGTTCACCATGAATATAAACACTTCCATGCTATGTTACACCTTCTTATTTTAATCAAGAATGTCCATACATGACATTAACCATCTTAATCTGAGCACATTTAAGGTACAAATGAACCCTATAACAATCCCAAAATTCAGGAAGTTGCAATATGGTGCCTAGCTGGAGTCTACTGCACTTTCTGCCTGCTAGGTAGAGGCATCATCAGTATCATAAAATAGCATCTGGTGAGGAAGGGCATTATAAAGGTCAGCATTTAATGAAACAATGTCTGAGTCAGTGCAATGACAGTTTTCAAGTAAGAATGTGAGGTAGCCAATAAATAAGTCAGATATTCGTTGTTGGTAAAACTGTTTATGAATAACAGTTGCATTTCTAAAGCAGAGTGTACTGGCAAACCTTCTGCAAACTAAAGAATGCACATGCAAACATCATTTTTGTGGCACTCTAAAGACAACATACACACTCTACAGTACTACCACATATTTATCTGGTTTGATGGTGACCATAATTCAATTCACCTTCATTGTAGCAGGGTAGGTATTAAATTTTAGTGCACAGTTTATGAAAAATATATTATTTGAACAGAAAAAGATATAACTATGAAATAAACAGCATTCTGTGGAAAATAAAACAGGGGTTATGTAGCATGTCCTAAAAAGGCAGTAGAATATAAGACATACAATGTATTTCTATGGGTGTTTTCCTACATTCCTTAGCAGCTTTAGAAGGTTAACAGAAGTCTGGAAGAACTCGAGAAATCATAACAAATCACTCCAAAGTAACCAACTGTCTGGCTGAAATCTGAACCAGGAACATCTTTGCAATGTTGGTACTTTACCATGCCTGTTCATTCGAAGGTCACTGCAATAAGTTATCGTCACTGTACTGACAAGTACTGGCTCCACTGTCCAAGGAACACAAATCAGATGGCAAAAGAAACAAATATAGTCAGTAACTTTTACTAGAAAAATTAAAAAATGCCTATTTTATATAGCTGAAAAGAACAGTTACTGTGTTTGTATAAATAAAATCTATTAAAGTCTGTGTAATCCATGTCAGCAGTCCCCTCCCTTATCCTGCGATTAACATCTTATGATATTATACAAGCATTAAACTTAAGACAAGAGAGTATGGAAAAATGCTGATATAATGGACTACAAGTTTTAATTACAGGCAAATTAATTTTAAATACCATGTGGTTACATATAATTGCACCATTACTTCTTCATACATTACGCCTGCATAAAACAATCAACCAATAAACTGGGTTGTCCTACAAAATAATCCAAAGGTTCCAGCCACCTATACTGTCATGTACAGAGAAATGAGCCAAGTGAATGCTTATGATCAGCAATATCAAGACATGAAACTATCAGGCATTTCAGGAACAGAAACTGGAATAGTGATAACAATTATACATATTGCATTAGGTACTTGAACATATGCAGAAATAAATTTTAAAATCTTTACTAATCTAGAAGTAACTTGATAAAAGGATGAAAAGGATTATGAATGAAGAATCCTAAATGATTCTGAATTAGTAAAAAAAATGCTTCTGAATACACTTGGGGTTAATGAAGTTGGGCAGACTGAAATACAAACAGATACAGGTAACATTGAGTCATTAGAACTTCAGAGGATCAGATTACTGTTGAAAAGGTAGTGGGTACTACACACTAATTAAATTCCAGCTGAAGTTAAAATACTGCAAAATATATAAACTTATTATTCTCCTTGAATAGGGAAGAACTGCCTCAATACTGGAAAAATTACGTAATTCTACTTATTTACATGAAGACTGATAAAACAAACTACAAAATACCAAGGCGTATCACTGTTATCAACTTCAAACAAAATTTTTCCCAACATTCTTCTTGCAAGACAAACTATGCATGCAAACAAAACTGAAGTAGATCACCAACTGTGGCACATTTCCATCAGACTTACTGCACTTGTCACACATGGGAAAAAGTGTGGGGTCACAATGTGGCCAGTATGCAGCTCTTTAGAGACTTCAAAAACTTTATGATTTAGTTAGGAGGGAGAAAGGGATAGAAGAATGCTAGGAAACTTGGCTGTTCAATGTTTTTTAACGTGCATTTTCCACAAAATGCCATTTATTTCACAACCTTATATTTTTCTGTTCAAATAATACAGTTTTCATAAACCATGCACTACAATTTAAATACCCACCCTGATCAGTTGAAGGTTAAATTTGGGGCATGCTTGCTACCCATCAGTTTAGAATCATCTGTTGTCCCATCTCCCATATAAGGCATAAATATCCAAATGTATAGTGTTACAGTTTTCCCCATTGTTTCATATGGGCATGAAACTTGATATACACTTTAAGAATAGAACATAACACCAAGATCCACATCTGGACACAACTGTAAACAAATTCACTCCAACATGTAAAGATAAAAACATGAATCATTTATGTTAAGTGTTTTACCAAGAAAAAACTACTGTAGGAACCCTCCTTTCAGTACCTTTCCTAAGTTTCTGTTACTAAACAAGAACCCATATGAGGCAGCACTATATGTGACAGCTGAACTGCTGTAATTAGAACCCAACAACAGGTCACATCAGATATAAATTTATGATGTACCGTAAGTCCTTGTGCCATAAGCTCCTCCGGTACAAGCTCAGGACGGAACTGTGCAGGTGTGATCCAAGGCCATCTTGTATTAACAGGAAGCAGTGTCACAACAATATCACCATTTGCTGAGCAAACAAAAGAATATACAAAAATGTATGTAGTGTACAATTAAAAGGTTTCTGGACTTCACATACTGTCTGCTATTCCAAACATAGCACTTATCCAGTCACTTGGATTCGCATTTTCTGGCAGACCCAACAAAGCAGGTTCCGCCCCACTCTTTCACCATAACGCAGAAAAAGATCCAGTATATGCAATGCCACATTCTCTTCACAATAACATGATTCACAAAGTCCATCAACCCAGTAATCATAAATGGCATGAGACTGATGACCAATCTTCCACACAGTATTTTCTCCTCAATGGTAACAGCATTTATCTGCCCCTCTGTGACCAGTTATAGTGGGGCTAGGGACGGCACCAGTGTTGGCAGCACAGGCTAACATCAAACTTAGTGTACCCTGTGAATGTTCTTCAATTGTGCTGATGTCATACAATCTCCTCAACCCCTTAAACTACAACTCAAGTTTCATAAAAGTAAGAGGTTATGGGGTTCTACGTCTGGGGAGAATGGGAAGATGCAGTCACATGACAGGAGTCAAATTATCTGAGGGAAGCACGACAATGTATACGTAAAACCAAAAGGTACTTTGGGAACAAAAGGGGGGGATCTAAAAAAAATCAGTCAGTTTGAAACAAACAGTAAGAATAAGAATAATCATACCATGGAAAACAAAGATCAATAAAGTTAAGGGAGGTTACCAATCTGTAACTAGCTTGGTAAAGGATGAGATGGGTCAGATGACTGCACATTCTCACAGTAATTTTAATACATGGAATAAATCCTTTAATCAATTAGTGAATGCACTAGATGCAGAATGTCAAGCAGACTGCAGTACATACAGCTGTGCCACTAAAGCCTGAGCACTATGCCTCTGAGGTTGAGAGGGCCAATGAAAAGATGAAAGGGTATGTCTACAGGCACTGAACAAATACAGGCAGAACTGTGTGTAATAACAGAATGTACAATGGTAATGTTTTGTATTAATTTGAACATTTCAGACAACAGTAGGGCTTATATACTACTGTTTGCTTAAGTTAGTGTTCTACAACAGATGTAGATGCCTACACTCTGTTAATGTAGCCTGTAATCTGCAGCAGGGAAAATATGAAACTTTACAGCTTATCCATAAATTATCCACACAACTGTATTGTGTAATTTAAAACAAAAATTTTTATAAATTTAAATTTGGGAATTTGTATTTGGATTCATAATGTATTTACACAACTTAGTTGAACATAATGTCACAGTGTCTTTGTTACCCTGCTGGGGGGGGAGGAAGCCAAAGAACTAGATATGCTAGACATGAGACTACAAGCAGTGCCGATGAAGATGCAATTCTTCTGAGAAATGATGCCCTGTCGATTGGTTAGTAGTTTCTATCTACAAGAAGAGTTTTCTGCCTCCATGTTCAAGGTGCAAGTAACAGATTATGGACTACTTTGAATGTTACATCTACTATTTTCACACAATTATTGCTTTCCTGTAGCTAACTTACATTAAATAGACTCAGCCCTTAGGGCTGGGAATAATACACAAATAAAAAATGGCACCCAAAGCAGATTTGATATGAACAGTATAGTATCACTAATAGGCAGTAATGATATGAGGTCCAAGAAACCAAAACTAGTTGTCCTTCACCAAAATATCTGCAGTCTTAGGGGGGGAAAAAAAGAAGAAGAAGAAGAATTTGAAGTGTTGTGTTCGGAATTAAAGCATGTAGATGTAATATGCCTCACAGAACACTGGCAGAGTGAGTAAAAATTAAATTGCACTAATATTGTTGATTTTAAGTTAGTAAGTGCTTTCTGCAGGGAGCAGTAGCGAACATGGTGGATCTGGTATCTATGTAAAAGATAGCCTTGTTACTAAAGGAATAAATTATTTTGCAGGCACAAATGAAGAAAAAATCTTTGAAATGTCATTAATAGAACTGCCTGCATATCAACTGTGTGTAGTGTGTATCTATAGATCACCGGATGGACAGTTTGACAAATTTCTAGATAAGCTAGAACTAGTTGTCCAGAAACTACAAATGAAAGATAAAATCTTAATACTTTGTGGTGATTGGAATACTGATTTTTTTCATGAAGGTAGTAACCAAAAGGACTTAACAGACTTATTGCTGAGGTATAATTTAGTAAACACTGTCAAGTCCCCAACCAGAACAACAAAAAATACAAGCACACCGTTAGACGTAATTATAATAAACAAGAAGTATTATATGAAACCTGCAACAGTGATAAAATTAGGAATTTCAGACCACCAAGCTCAAGTATTGTCTGTGTCCCATAAAACCCCTACTAGTGTAATAAAAAGAGTTTTGAAAAGACACTTTAGAGATGATAACATTAGGGTATTCCAGTACTTATTAGAAAAGGAGACATGGCAGGAGGTATTTCGAGAGACAGAGGTAAACGCAAAATTCAAGCCTTTTATGAACATAGTCTTACATCTTTCTGATATAGCATTCCCTCTAAAATTTAGACATATAAAGAAACCACAAAGGAATGGATGGATTACGAAAGGCATAAAAATATCAAGTAAAAAAATTAGAGGTCTAAACATGCTAAAGAAACAATCTGATCTTACAGAAGGTGTAAAAAATTATATTACAAAATATCAAATAATATACAGAAGAGTAATCAGGGAAGCAAAAAGGAGGCATAATGATAAGAATATACTGCATGCAAATCACAAATCTAAAGCTATATGGCAGATCATAAACAGGGAAACAGGGAGAACTTCCTCAAATGGGCAAGATATTAAAATAAACTGGAATTTTGAAGAAATCACAAACCCAGAAACTGTGGCTGAATTATTTAATTCCTACTTCTGTAAAATCTCAAAGGAACTACTAAAGAAAAATAGCAAGGATATGCCAAATTCTGAGAGACAATATTTAAAAATAAAAGAAAGTACTAAAACTATGTTTTTAATTCCAATAACGGAAAATAAAGTGGAAAAAGTAGCTAAGGGTCTTAAGGATAAATCATCAGCTGGAATTGATGAAATACCTGATTGTGTGGTAAAACAGTGCATAATGCAACTAAAGAAACACTTAACCTACATTTACAACACATCCATAGAATCAGGGATCTTCCCAGACCAACTAAAAATAGCAAAAGTAGTACCAGTACATAAACGTGGAGATAAAAAGGACATACAAAACTACAGACCAATAGCACTGTTACCTGTGTTCTCAAAACTGTTAGAGAAATTGGTGTATAACAGACTAAGGGCATTCATAGAAGGAAATGGAGTGTTATCTGAGGCGCAACATGGCTTTAGGACAATGAATTCTACTGAAACAGCATTGCAGACTTTTATTCAAAGTACACAGGAAGCTATTGAAAAAAAATTGAATCCGATTGGAATCTTTTTAGATCGAACAAAAGCCTATGATGTATTAAGTCATAAAGTTTTATTGTCTAAACTACACTCCTATGGCATTAGAGGTGTGGCAAACTTATGGTTTGAATCATATCTAGCACACTGTAAACAATGTGTGGAAATTAATACTACAGATAAAGGAATACGTATCTTGACTACAAAGGAAATTGAACATGGTGTGCCTCAGGGATCGATTCTTGGTCCAATACTATTTTCATTATACATAAATGATCTACCCCTAAATATTACAGGTAC
>Ga0131853_10000742_pt1 | contig 58713 bp, 58 predicted proteins | sample TergutLab28metaG_FD_92764 | JGI IMG/M metagenome (GOLD analysis project Ga0131853, IMG submission 92764) | Labiotermes labralis P1 segment gut microbial communities from Petit-Saut dam, French Guiana - Lab288 P1 (version 2) (version 2) | ecosystem: Host-associated > Arthropoda: Insects >...
AGGCTGCTTATATTCAATTGTAGGTGTTACTTCCACAGGTCAACCCCTTGCAAATTGTATGCATCCAACTTGCTTCATTCACTCACATGCTGTACAGGTTAGGTTGCCCATGCTGATGAATGACGAGGTTATTCTGTGGCGGATAAACAGTGTGCGAACATCCTTTGAAAGAAACCAACCTCATCTCCATTGCCGCGCGCGGTAAATCCTGCAATGTAAACTTGGTTATAACAACGATACGCTGTGTTTATCCATTGACCATACTATACTAAACTACTGCCTACAATGAAACATGAACAAGTCTAAGATTGGATACAAGTAAATTTTCTGTTACCGTTCAATCTAAATTTGATAAAAACATGTCATTTGGACGTTCTTTTTAGATATCAGTGATGTCTGCCAACCCGTCCAAAGCGCATCTTAAATCATATTTAACTTATTCGGCGCATATTATGATAAGGTGAAAAGCGAGGGGTGATATATGTGCTAATGATTGCTGGTGAGAAGGTAGGTTGGTATAGTGAAGTATTGGAGCAATGGTTTGGAAAGCCACACTGGGAGTGGGATGACAAAATTGCAGACATTATTGAAGTGTATCTTGATGAAAGCGAAGGTAAAACGTATACATTTCCAACTGTTAACGCATTTATACAGTCAATTATACCTAAAGGTGTTCATTTACTTATACAGCAAACACATCCCTCACATGGAGGACCTTATACAATAAAAATGACTGGAAGCAGAGCGAAGGATTTTGAAGCTTCAAATGCACAGGCAAAGTTATCTCATACGCCCTATGGATATACTTGGCATCACAAGGAGAGAATTGTAAAAAAATCAACTGGCATTTACTGCAAAATGTACTTATTAGAGACCGTTTACCACAGACGTTGGCCTCACAAAGGCGCAGTATATGAATATGTAATGTATACAGGGAGTGCATACAAATAATGTTGGATTGGAAAAAGTTAATGAAGGGCAAGCCTTTTATCACAGACTTGGGTAAAAATGAGTTATCTCCATTGCGATATGCTGTATGGTCACCCCTAAAAAACAGCGAAAGTCATCAGGTGGTAGAAGTTAGTGAAACCCTTGAGGGCATGATGGAAAAATACAAAATACCTCAAGAACGGGTCTGCTACGTTGTACAAAACACATAAGTGAGGGGAGATATACCATGGATGTACCGTTACAAGCCATGATTGAATCCATAGGAAAATCTGTATCTGCGGCACAACAAGGACTAGAGCGATTTACGATGAGCAATTTTTTTGACTTCTTTAGCCAAAAAGACATGCCTTCGGCAGACCAAACGCTTTTCATGGAAGCAAAAACAGTCCAAATTGCAGTACCCAGCCAAGCCGATATAAGCGAGGACACTGTAATTGCTGTACCGCTGGTTGCATTAGCACACCACAGCCACGTTGCACTAGAACAAGTAAAAGTACGCATCAATGCAAACCTTTTTGCAGATGAAGAAAATACAGTAAAAATGCAATTAAATGATGCCTCAGATACCAACAGTGTTGAGATTGTTTTCAATGTGTCTGCACCCTCTGAAGGCATTGCAAGAATGGTACAAAATATTACAAGAAAACTATGATTGAAAGGCGATGAAACATGTCAGATATCAGTAAAAGTTTTGAATCATTACCTATAGGACAGCTCATTTGTACCCCTATATTGGAAGTAGCCAAAGGTCAATCCGAATTGTGCCGTGTATACTTACAACATTTATTTAGCTTGGCATTTATTGACGGCGACCCAGAAAAAGGCGTAAACTCAATAAAGTTTAAACTAAACCGCCAAGTGGTGGATACAGAAACAGGTGATTCTAAACTTCAAGAAATTGATGTGGAAGCACCAATAATTGCACTTGTGCCTGTCCCTGCCTTTACCATGCAAGAGGCAACCGTACGTTTTTCAATGGAAATCAAAGAAGTAGCAACGGACAAAAGCACCCATAAAGCAGAAGCAGGCTTTGACGCAGGCTTTTCCAGATGGGGCTTTTCTGCAAAAGTGAATGGGAAAGTGTCAACATCAAAAGAAAATACGCGTACATCCGACCATTCGGCAAAGTATGAAATTTATGCCCGTGCGTCACAGCAAATGCCCGCAGAAGGTATGTCAAAACTATCACAAATCTTTGCTTCCGTCATAGAACCTATAGAAGTGGGTTAATACAGTCTCATACCCACCACTAAAAAAGAACGCCTTGGAATTTCAAGGCGTTCTTTTAAAAATGATTTAAAACCCTACAGCAATTTACTCCTTACAGGCTGTATATCTTTTACAAGATGATTGATAATTTCCTCAACTTTATCATGTTTAAACATTTGCTCATATATAATGGCGTTGTTGATGATGAAAAATGGGTCGCCGCTGTCATGTAAAAAAGTAGTGGAATTTTTATATTCAGCCTCTTTTGTTGTAATACTGCCATTTGCCATTTCTTCGCTGAAATAATAAATGATTTCCTCGTTATAAAAAACAGGAATACATACCGCATACATACCATACCGCATGTATCGCATAGGGGTAGCAATGACATTATTTTCACCCTTTATACGATAGTACAACCAGCAATCTTTGTTGGGTAGGCTCTTGTACAAAAACGGCTGATGTTTTTCAATAAAAGGAATTTGACCGGGCTTGTTTTCTTTAAAAACAGGAAAGAGGATATTTTCCCGCTCCATCTCCGCAAGGGCGCGAACTTGGATTTCTTCGGATTTTAGTGTGGTAATATTGTATTGCAAATAAGTTGCCGAAAGCCCCCAGGAAAGTAGAGTATTGTCCGAATCTTCTTCTAAAAACCATTTTTCTAAAATGTATAACACGTCATAATCTGGTCGGGTAGCCTTTGCAATCATTTCATAAGACGCAAGCTCTACAAAATCTATAATAAGCTCCCCAAAGTCAGATACATTGCGGGAAGTCCATAACCGTACAAATGCCTTTTGCGCCCCTGAATCAAAACTTGCCATCCAAAGGGCAGTTTCTAATACACGCGCATCTAGCGCAATACTCACTTGATTGTTTTCATCTAAAACTTGAGACAACGCCACCCATTCAGCATAACAGCCTTGGTAATGGGCAAGTACAACCTTTAACAGTTCATCATCTAAAAAACCGCTCATAAGCAATTGATATGCCATACCTGCAATGCTTTCGCCCTCGTCAGACTTCGCCAGTATAGTATGGATTGCGTTAAAAAGCACATCTCCATCCATGTGATGATGCTTATTCACAATAAGCCGTGCCGCCCGTGGGTATTCGCGGGTTTGTAAATATACGCTTAAAATCTGCGGGGTAAAATCATCACCCAAAGCCTCATCATCCACTTGCCCATAACATGCCAAGGCTTCGTCAAAGCTAAACGCATTGTAATGAAGCCGCCCAAGGGCAACTAAAATGCGGTTACGATAGGCTTTTGTAATACCTTTGGCTTTTAATAAGGCTTCAAAAACAGGTGTTGCATCATCTGGTGTGGTTTCAAGGTTTAAGAAGTGATTAGCCAAAAATGCCAACAGGTGAAAACGGTGGTCGCCCTGTTGGAAAAAATGCAAATACAACTCTATACCTGCCCCTGCTATCATTGGCTCTATGATTATTTCATCATCTAAAACCGTTTTTTTACCTGCGCCAAGACAGGTGTAAGACACATTTTTACTTATCGCTTCTATAATTAAGGGGGAGTCTTCAACATCATACACTGCCATACCACGCTTTTCTGGCTCGGTAATGTACACATGGCGAACCTTTGAATCCTTTGGAATGGAAAGTTCAAACATCGTAATATTTTCACGGAGGATTTTTTCCGCTTTTTCCACATCAACCCCAACAATGCCAAGGGCTCTACATCTTGACCAAAAATAATAATAAATACTGTTTACCTTACGCCCTGTTGCACCGCTTTCCAAGCATTTTGCACCCAGTGCAACAATTTTACTTTGCCAGTTTGGCAGCAAGTCAGAAAGATTGGGCGACGTGAGCAATAGATGGAAAACGTAGATACTCAGTTTTATAGACATTTCTGGTGCGCTGTCTAAAAACTGTGCCATGGCATAATGATTTATCTTTTGAATATCATTAGCATACGCCCCATGGATTAACGCTTCAAATAATCCATCCACAGCAATTTGCTTGTTTTCTGCTGCGCGGTAATAGGCATAGGCCTCTGGGGTAAAATCCTTGTTGCGAATACGGTATGCGCACAATTCCTTTAATATGGGAGGATACCCACTCATGGCATAAAGCTGTTCCCCTCCTTGTGGATTGGTTGCAATTGCCGCAAAAATCGTATCACGATATTTGTCCGCAAGTTTACTAATATCCGCACCACGATTTGCCGCATAAATTAAGGTTGGCAAAATAGATACCCCTTCAGGTGCATGAGTTGCTTGTTGATAGTATCGATACAGCCCTTCATAAAGAAAGATACTGTTGCGCTTTGCCATAAATGCTTGTGTAAGCAATGTGTACGCTTCATTAAATTCACCAGCGGTCAGGTGAAGCAGCCCCTGCATGAGTTGATAATGGGGCGATGGCTCTTGATTTTTTATATGGTCAGTTAATGCACGCCAATGCTTTCTTGCAGAACGGACGCGTTTTTGATTCAACTCCAAATATGCGTATAAAAAACATATGACACCATAATATAAAGGGTCATTGGTACGAAGAAAGGATTTATAGCCCATTGCCTTATCAAGCATTTCATTGGCAGTATCGTAATTGCCCGCTTCAATGGCTATAAAAATTGTAAGGGTGTACAGCCCAATATGGGACGCATTGCGCCTGTGTGCGGCAATTGCCGTATGATTGGCACGCTGAATAAACGCCCGCGCCACATCTTGGGGCTGACTGGAAAATTTATAAGCTTGCCAACCCCGCAGTGCTAAATAAATAGCCGTAGGTACATCATTTCCCTTTAAGGTGGCTTGGCGGTTTTCTAAACTGTGTATATGCTTGGCAAAGTCAATCATATTACCATTCCCCCACAATGATGGGTAGATTCTTTTTAAATTCCTGGGCAGGAATTTTTGCCTTAATTTCAATGCTGGTTTTCATATAGGGCAGTTTGCGAAAAAATAATTGGGCACTCATAAATGCCGAAAGTTTCACATCAAAAGGAATTTCCCCAACTGCACCAACAACAAAACTTCGTGCAGTAAAGCGGATATAACTTTCTGGGCAAAAGGTTTCAATTTGCATATTCTTGCCTGTATTGTTTATCACTTCAATAACGCCCTTGTCTTCATAACGGTAGGCGGCGCGGTTAAGTCTTACAATAAGAGGTGGTACACGCCTGTACACAATTTCAAGAACATTAGAGCCATCCTCAGCCGCGTCTGTCCCAATGACAACCTGTTCCCTTGCATATGATTTTCTAATTTGTGTAGGGTCTATACTAAAATTTATTGTTGCAGCATGGGTTTCATTAAAGTCAGATGCCGCAAGTTTGCCAGAAGAAAGGGTAAGCCATGGGGCTTCATCTTTAATTAAAATAGGGGCTTCCACATATCCGCCATCGTTTTTTTGTACAAGAAAATTGCCATATAACATGTCACGCACTTCCGGCTTTTGAGAAAATTCTAATTGATGAGATTGGATTTCTAAATTTGTACGGTGTTTTAACCCAGACAGCACAAAAAAATTATCCATTGCCCTTTCACGATTTGCGTCTTTGTGTAGGGATTCATAGACTTCCATATACGGGTATCCTGTGGCAAGCAATAACATGTAAAATTCACTGTCAGTAAACATGCGCCGTGCTTGTGCAGGGTGCTTTAATGCGTAGGCATAAAAATCTTGGATATTTGCCACGGTATAACCTTCTGCCGTGGTGATGGACATTTTCGTCAATTTTGCAGATACAGGGATTTCCTTTTCTCCCCCATTGGATGAAATGTAATACAGTGCGTCAAGGGTTTGCCCAATGCCTATACCTGCGGCAGAAGCATTCCATGTATATTTTATGGTTTGGGTGTTGCCCTCCCATTCAGCAGGTTCAAAAACAAGCCCTGTACAACGGGAAAAAATCTGCCCTTTAAGCACACCGCCCCCTGTATTTTTTATCCGAAATGTTCCACTGATACTATCCTTTGTTTCCAATGAAAGCGCGTCTATGTCTACACTAAGGACGGGGAGCGGCGATTCATACCTGCGGGTGTATTTATTTTCAGCCTCCATTGTAAACCCTCCCCCTTAGTTTTGTTTTGTATTTAAAAGTTGTAAAGACCTGTCGATATTTCCCCTTAGTGCATCATTGATTGTTTGTGCAGAGGTTTGTGCGTGTAGGTTAATATACGCACCTAAACTTTCACCAAGTGATTGGGTTAAGTTTTGCAGTGAGTCTTGATAGGCCGTGAGGGATTTTTCAAGGTTTTGCTGATTGTTTTCTATATATTCTGAATGTTTGGCAAGGGTTTCTTGCTGCTCTGTTAATGTTTCTATGCCAATTTTCACTGCGTCAATGGCGGAAACCAAAGTAAACAATTGCTCTGACAGCGCACCGCTGTGCCCTTTCATGTGGGTTGCCAGAAGCTCTGCGGCGGCTTGTAATTGCCCCCCTGCGTGGGCTAACCGTTCAGAAGATGTATTCATGTCCGTTTGAATTTTTGATGATTCGCTTAAAGCTTTTTCCCAATCAGCAAGGGTGTTTTTAAGTTGGTCGTTCATGTTTAGCAGTTTTTCATCCATTGCCGTTGCTACAATTGGTCCAATGGAGTTTGCCGCGGCTATCATACTACCTGTCACTTCGGTCATGGTGGATGCCATGGTCTTACCGATGTTTTCCATGGTTGTTTTATAGGTTGACGCTTGGCGGTCAATGGCTTCGGTTAAGTCATTTTTAAGGCGCAAAATTGCCCCGCCAGAGTCAGATACAAAAAAACGCCCGATTTCCCGCTCTATAAATAAAATAATTTCGTCTGTTAATTCCTTGTGGGCTTCGCGCACGTTAAAAAATGCAACGATAAGGCGCATGATTACAAACACAATCACAGACATTAAACCATATACAAAAGTAAACTGGTCAAACACCAGTGCTAAAATAATACCTACAAATAAAAGCCCTGTTTCCATGCCTTCAATCAGGCGAAAAACACCGTCATATCTCCAGCCGAAAAACCCCATGCGGGCAATCTCGCGCTCTACAACTTGGCGGGTTGAAATCACCGTCACAGCCCGCTCTGCAATACGGATGTATTCAGATACAATTTTTCTAAGGAGGCGGTTTTTTAATAAACCAACATCCTCACGCTTTGCAATGGGCTTTTTAGTGTCTTGATAAAATGCAAATAACGCACCCCTAAAATGCAAGTGCGAACCAATGCGCAATATGATTAAAACCGCCGCCAGTATCAAGAATACCGACACAATGATGACATGATTATCATGCCTATCCAACGCGACAAAAATTGTTTCAAAAAATGGGAACATTAGTGACTTCCTCGATTATAACGGATTTTAAGTGCGGCAATGGTCACGGGCAATGACCCAAGCTTTTCCCAGCCATTTTCACGGGCTTCACTTATGCCAACTGCCGCAAGCTTTTCTTTATCCGCTTCAATTTTTATACGTTCGCTGGCAAAAAACGTGGCATCTTTTGTACCACTGTCATACTCCAGCTTTTTAATAAGACCTTCCAATACATTTGGATTATCACGATACAACCATGATATTTGTAATTCCTCAATATATATATCTGTACTGTCATAGCGATAAATTAAAATGCCCACAAGCACATCTGTATCATAGGCAACCAAAAACCGCCGCGAGATATCTACCAAGCGGCTGCTCATTTTCTGCCGCCATATGATTATATTTTCTGGCGGTGCAATGCCTGACAAGGTGTCATTCATGGCATTTTCCGTAAACATCTTGTGCATTTTAGGCAAAAGTGGAACCAGCGCACCACGTCTGCTGGAGTAATCAATAAACGTTAACATCTCTCAACCCCTTGTTATGACATTCTCTAAGTTTACTTACATTTTATATCCATGCAAATTCTGCGTCAAGTGTGTAACAAAACCGTTGTGTAAATATACACTGCCCAACAGGGCCTACAGGGGCAACAGGGCCTTCCGGCGGACCTATTGGGCCTACAGGGGCAGATGGTGCAACAGGTGCGACTGGCGCAACTGGCGCAACAGGTGCGACCGGTGCAACAGGAACAGATGGCACAGACGGCGCAGCAGGGGCAACAGGCGCGACTGGGGGCACCGGCGCAACAGGGGTAACGGGTGTAACAGGCGCAAGCGCAATTATACCTTTTGCATCCAACACTGCTGAACTCATTACTTCTACTATCCTAGGTCTTGCAGGTACAGTCGTATTTGTTGGTCCAGGCGGAAGCAACACCAACGCCACCATTTTTGGCAACACACTAACTTTACTTGGTTCTGACTTAAACATTGCCATGACCATGCCAAGAGCAGGCACAGTCACAGATATCTATGCCGACTTTGAAATTACCGCCTCTGCAACCGTTGGACTAGGCAGTAATAACTATGTTGTGGCAGAGCTTTATATTGCACCAGCTGGCTCTAATGTATTCGCACCAGTTCCAAGCACAGAAATGACCCTTCTTCCAGGGCAACCCATTGCAAGCATTAACGTACTTGTATCAGGTTCAGTAGACGGTCTTACCGTTGCTGTAAACCCAGGCGACCAATTGCTTATGGTATTCTCTGGCTACACCGCTGACGGTATTGCTGTAGCAGCAGCTATCACAGGCTATGCAAGAGCAGCACTTGCCATTAGCTAGTATTTAAAATTTCATTGACTGGGGGCGGCACTATGCCGTCCTTAGTTTTTCTAAAATTGGAGGGATTGCTATGGTTACAATAAGCCTTTGCATGATTGTCAAAAATGAGGAAGAAGTGCTTGCCCGTTGCTTAGACAGCATAAAAGATGCTGTAGATGAAATTATTATTGTAGACACAGGCTCTACAGACCGCACAAAAGCCATTGCGAGGAAATACACAGAAAAAATTTATGATTTTGAATGGATAAACGATTTTTCTGCCGCCAGAAACGAAGCCTTTTCAAAAGCAACAAAGGCTTATCAGCTTTGGCTAGACGCAGACGATATTGTACCCCCTGCATCAGTCAAACAGTTACAAGCTTTAAAAATGATTTTAAACCCCAGTGTTGATGTTGTTACCATGAAATATGTAACCCACTTTGATGACAATGGAAACCCTATATTAAAATTTGCACGGGAAAGATTGCTTAAACGAGAAAATAATTTTAAATGGGTAGACCCCGTTCATGAGTATATTCCAATGGCAGGCAATATTCAAAATACAGAAATAGAAATTCATCACAAAAAAATAAAGCAAGACGAGCCGTCTTACAGAAACTTAAACATTTACAATGAACTTATAAAAAAGGGTATGCCCCTTACCCCCCGCCAGCAATATTACTTTGGGCGGGAGTTAAAAGACCACGGGCAGTGGATAAAAGCAGCATATTATTTTGAAAAATTCCTAGACGGGGAAAAAGGCTGGGTTGAAGATAATATTTCCACATGCCTAAGCCTAGCCATTTGCTACAACATCATGGGCGACAAAGATAAAGTATTGCCCATACTCATGAGAAGCTTCTCATACGACACCCCTCGTGCGGAAATCTGTTCAGAAATCGGATACTACTATAAACACCAGCAAAACTATGCCCAAGCATTAAAATGGTTTCAACTGGCAACCGGCTTAGAACGCCCTGACACCAATGGCTTTATCTTATTAGATTATTGGGGTTACATTCCCAATATCGAATGCTGTGTCTGTTGTTGCCACCTTAAAGCGTTTGCACTGGCAAAAGAATATAACGAACGGGCGGCGGCTTTTAAGCCAGATTCTGTTGCCGTAAAAACCAATCGGGAATATTTAAAATCACTTGAAACAATTGTGGCATAGAAAAAAACCTCCTATCGTTTTATACGACAGGAGGTTTTTCTAGCTTTTCTCACCTTGAGGATATCGTTGTGATACAAAAGATTTGATGAAGTCTAAAATAAATTCCTTTTCTTCAAAGGTAATATGGTTGGTTAGTGCGTGTATTGACAGTACGTAAGGGTCTAACGCGCTCATTTTTTCACGGTTTTCGCCAACCAAGTCACCTACAGTCACACCACAAATATTGGCTATGGCTCTTAATTTAATGAGTGTTGCCGCATCAAAGCCACGCTCCAGTGCGGCGACAGAACTTGAGTCTGTACCCAGTGCATCCGCCAGTTCTGCCACGGACATCATGGAAGCCTTACGGCTCTTGCGTATATTATGGCCAATTAAGATATGAGACAAGGGTGTTTGCAAGGGCTTGCTCATATAGGCAAGATACCCCCCTATTTCAAGTCTTGTGACTTTGGTTAACTTTTTTTCTTCAGCTTTATGAAGCCGCTTCATTCCATCCCAAATCATGTCTTGCTTATCTTCATAAATGCCCTGTCTAATTTGTAAGACATACTGCATAGGCGAGTCATTGCTTTCAGCTTCCTTTAAAGTGTATGCATAAAATTGCTTAAACATTTCATCTAAAATGGGCATATCTACATCAGATTCAATAAACTTGGCCCTAAGTAGCCTAAGGGTAAGGTGATATTGAAGCATATAAACAATTTCTTTACCTTCAGGCTCTGTGACATTTTTGTCATAGGCTAATAGGTCACATGCTTTTTGGTATATACCCAAGGTTTCACCCATGGATGGATGGTACTTAATCATCATCATTAAACTACGATAGTCTATATAAGAAAACGCTGTAATATGCTTCAAGCGTTGAAACCCAGGGGCGGCAATAGCACAGCATTTTTCAAATTCCTGCTTGCTGTTGTCTGCCTGAAGTGTTTGAAAAGCATATAACATCATGTCTACTTCAGCATCGTTTATTTTAGTCAAAAGTTTTTCAGTCTTACTAATGAGTGTCTCTAAACCTCTTGTTGAAATTTTAAGAGGTTCTACTGCCAAAAATAACTTCGTTAAACTTGCCTTTGTTTCCAATGCCATAGAAAAACTCACATCCTTTAATTTAAGCTGCCCCCTAGCAATATTTTTAATGATGATATCATATAATTTGTCAAAGGCAAAGGAATTTTGGCATAAAAAATCTCCTTCCCTTTGTGGGGCAGGAGATTTTTCAAATGCTTATCCCTTAATAGATTAACGCTCTTCTTATGCCGGGGTTAATCTGAAACCGTTTATCGTAATCTATTTGTGAAATCCTATTCTTTTTTACTCTTGAAGAATACAAATGTTTACGAAGGGTTTTATCATACCATACATTGTTTAATACATTAAAATCAAAAAGTATTTTAAGCAGTTCTTTCAAATCATAATGGTGAATTGAAAATGCAATCCTATGATAAAATTCTTCAATCTCTGGAAAAATAAAAGTGTTTTGAGAATACTCACAAAGAGGTGCAAATTGAGCCAGCAAGGAAAAAGCCGATTCTATTTTTGATTCCTCAAAATGCCCTTCCATCTCCATTCTCACTTCTTTCATCATATGTTTTGCATAATCCATTTCGGTACTCATCAGCATATAGCGGTTAATATATGGCGCATAAAGATGCTTACTTCTTATAAACCTTAAATATGCATTTAAGTGGCGGGGTCTAAAAAATGACCGAGAAAGTAAAAACTTAACAGGGTGAACATTGTTTATAGGGTCTGGCAAAAGGGTTCGGATGATATCACCCAAGTCCATATGCGCCAAAACAGGATTAGACACCCTAAGCCTATGGGCTAACATTGCAATAAGCGGGGAGTCATTTTGAAGTTGAGTACCCCAATCTATTTTAAGGAAATAGTCCCGCTTCATCGTTTGTAAATTTGCATCATTGAACATGATGAAAATATCAGTACGCAGCAAAATGAGTATTTTACAGTCCACTTCTTTTTTATTAAACGTGGCGTTTAACCCCATGATGGTTCTGATTAGACTTTTAATGGTATTGGTATATGCATCACTATTTATGAAATGAAAATCTAAGTTGTCTATAAAAAGTGTATATTTTGTAGGCGCGGTTTTCATTGCATCTATTACAATAGTCTCCAAGGCTTTTAAATATTCATTAAGCTTTGCAATTCTTCTTTGCTTGTACTCTCTTATAATTAACTCTAAAGCCCTTAAAAACCCAGCGTTTTTATCCGCAAATACATCTAAACTAAAGGTCTTTACAAAAAACATAGCGATGTCATTGCGGCGTGCTTTATCCATGTCATCATTTTGCGCACACAACTTAATAATCTCAAGATATGCAATCCAAAGCCATAGGGCTTTATATTCTTTTGCAGGCACATCTACTTTACTAAGCAACTCATGAATGCCAAGGGTACTATAAGAGACAATATCACACAGCCAGTCCTGTTGCGTACTTGCTTTTTTCTTTACATACTCAGCTAAAAGGGTTTTTCCCACCCCTTTTCTACCTAAAACTAAAAATCGATTTTCGTCTAAAACCCTTTCAGAGTTTGAATCATAATCGTAAAAAAATGTATCAAAATTTTCAACGAGCTTTGCTTCATGCTCTCCATTTGGATACCCTAATATAAATTCCTTTAATCTCATATATACCCTCCTGACACTTTGTATCATTATACCATATTTCGACGCATTTACATAAAAAAATCTGCCTCTGTTTTGCGGATAGAAGATTCGTCTTAAAGATTTTTCTAAAAAAGAAAAAAATCCTGAGATGGGTCTTCTATTTTTGTGCATATTTGCAGAGATGCATTCTGTCATACTGTAGAATATTTGTGAGTAATGACTAATTTTTATAAATTCAAACAAAATTTTTAGTAAATTCATCTCATTCAATGCCATTTATTGTCGGCTTTTAAGAAAAATTAGAATAAAAATAAATCATTCATTTTAAATTTTTTGTAAAAACTCACAATAAAGTGTTGACAAGCATGTCGATACATGATACACTCTGTACAGTTGATGGATGAGCGCGCAACCATCACTAAAATTTAGAATTGAGGTGGCAAGATGCACAACATTTCCAAGATTAGCATTCAGTCTGATGCAGGAGAAGTGTGGACTTTGGAATATTTTTTAGATATTTCCCAAAGTGAAGAAGGTCAAGAGGTTTATGGTCTTCGGATAGACCAGCGCACGCCAGATGACGTATTGATAAACAGTGAAGCGTCTCCCCCATTAACGAAAAACCGTGACGCAGCACTTGCATTGGCAGAAGACTTTGCAAAGTATTCAGTCTTTCCTAACTGCCTGCTAGAAACCATTGATGATAACTACGACGTATACGAATCATCTCTGCTTTCAACCTAGGCATACATCAACGCAAAAGAAAGAGACTGGTGATATCACCAGTCTCTTTCTTTATCAAACCAATTGTTTGCCACGTCTACCTGGGTGGCATTTTTGATGTAAACTGAAAATCTTACAATTTTAATCATAAATTTTCAAAAAGTACTTGACAAGAATACGCTTATTCTATATCATAACAATCAAGAGTAAAATTATCATATAAACGAGGAGATGTTCTTATGTGTATGCTTTTTCCAGATGTTTCTACATTGTTAACTAGGTTGCTTATGCCCGTCACCCCTTGGGGTTGGAGCTGTCTTCCTTCCCAATTAGAAAACTCAATACAGCCCTAGGCAGGGCTTTTTTTACTGTGTAAATGAGAGGTGACTAGAATGAAACAGCAAGCAATAAAAGAGGATTTAATTAAAAGGTATATGACATTAACTGGTGATGTCGCAGAAATTTCTGAACTTATCACCAGCTATGAAGAGCATTTATCTGAATCGCAGGATACTGAATTATCCTTGATATTAAGTGTTTTAAAAGCTATTAAAGCGGACAATGACAATCAAGGTTTTGAAACATGTTGTCAGGAAGCCGCGCCTATTTTTGAACATTTTGAAAGTACTGAAAAAATGAGCGATAGCGACTTGCACAGTCTTGTTGGCGTGATTGGATATCACCCATGCTATCGCAAGACACTTGAAATTGCAGCAAAAGCAATGAAAATATTAGATAGTGAACCCTATTCAAATGATAATATGTACAAAAATTATCGCACTGCCCTCAACTTAAATTTAACATTAAGGCTGTTGAGAGCAAAGTATCTTGAACCAAATATTGATGAAGAGGAATTAAAGGCTACCTTTGACCGTTGCTACACACAAGCTAAAGAGGTGTTTGCCAACACAGGTATGCCAAAAAGACAAATCATAGAGGTAAGAAAAGGTGTTTTTGAAAACAATCCCGCACACATACGTGAAGCATTGTCTACCCTTAGAAAGATAGAAAAAAAGAGTGTATTTAGAGCAGTCCGAGACGAAATAGTAGAGTATTTAAAGTTTCAAACAGACCGCCTAGGGTCAGGTTTAACAAATTTTCTATCAGGGTATCAAATACGGCTTAGGCGAGAAGCGTTGGGACTAACATTAGAGCTTGTTGCCAGCGCGCTGGGTATAGAGGCAACTATATTAGAAAATATCGAAACAGGCAGGGAAGCCACGTCTTGGGATAATCTGCGTGAACTTTGCAAAGTCTTGCATGTAAATTCAGATTACATCTTTTTTGCCGATGATAATGCGAAAAAAGAAATAAGCAGTGCCGAAGCCATCAGCTATGCACAAGATATGGCCTCCCGTGTAATTCCATTTAAAAAAGGGTAAGCACTTCAGTCACGACTATCTGCTAAAGAGGTACAATGTATTTACAATGGTTAACATCTGAAATCTCCATCCGCAAAACGGACGGAGATTTTTTTATGTCAAATATATGACTACATTGGTGCGCAACCCAAGAAAAATCTCCTATCCTGCAAGGGGGCAGGAGATTTTCTAATGTCCTGGAAAAAAAATTAAAATTTTCCATGTAAAATGTTGACAAGGTAAATAATACCTGATATACTGTCGTTACAAACAAAAAATAAATCTTTTGAAGGAGCCATTATTATGAAAACCAACAAAATCACACTGCTTATGTCAGACGACAACAAAGAATGCGTAAATGCAATCGTTAACCTGTTGAAAAATCAACCCGGTATCGAAATTTTGGATACAGATGATGAAGGCAAGGATACTTACAACACAACCCTTCAAAACAACCCAGTCAGTCTTGAAGCAAGAGTGACCTGCATCTTACATGAGATAGGTATACCCGCACATATTCTTGGATACCGCTATGTACGGGAAGCCATTATGATGTCAGTAGAAAATATGAGTGTGCTTAACTACATTACAAAAGAACTGTACCCCAATGTTGCAGGAAAATATAGCACCACTCCAAGCCGTGTAGAACGCGCAATCCGCCATGCTATAGAAGTCGCCTGTAGCCGCGGAAAAATAGACACGATAGACAGCATGTTTGGCAGTGCAATCAATAACCGTAAGCATAAGCCTACTAACAGTGAATTTATTGCACTCATTTCAGACAGATTACGCTTAGAATTACAAGCAAGCTAAACATCACCGTAAACCGATATGTCACTATGGAATTAAACAACAAACTTCGTTAGGAGAGATAATGATGAAAACGAACAAAATCACAGTGCTTATGACCGATGATAACAAAGCGTCCGTAGATGCAATTTTAAGCTTATTAGCAAAACAACCAGGTATTGAAGTCACAACACATGATGATGTGAATGCTTACAACAAAATCCAACAAACTCATCCTGACGTTGTACGCATGGATAATGATGTAAGCATTAGCACCTGCCAAGACAAAGCAATAAATCTTGAAACAAAAGTAACTAACATTTTGCATGAAATTGGTATACCAGCCCACGTTCGCGGCTATCGCTATATCCGTGAAGCTGTAATGATGTCGGTAGAGAATATGAAGATGCTTGATTACATTACAAAAGAGCTGTATCCAAATATTGCAGAAAAACATAAAACTGAAGCAAGCCGTGTAGAACGCGCAATTCGTCACGCCATAAGTATTGCGTGCAGCCGCGGCAGAAAAGACGTTATAGAAAACATGTTTGGCAGTATCATTAAGAACAGCAAAAAAGGTAAACCAACTAACGGTGCGTTTATCGCGCACATTTCAGACAAGTTGCGCTTAGAACTATAGGGATAATTATAGATAAAGAAAGCCCGATTTTATCCATCGGGCTTTCTTTATCTACATAAAACTATTGCAATATTTTTGCCAAATCAGCTTCAGGGGTGGAAATTGGAGTAAGGTTAAATCTTTCTACCAGCAGGCTTAGTATACTTGGTGACATAAACCCAGGCAAACTTGGGCCAATATAAATATTTTTAATGCCCAGTGCAAGGAGTGTGAGCAAAATACAAACGGCTTTTTGCTCGTACCATGAAAGCACCAGTGTCAACGGCAGTTCGTTTACACTACAGTCAAAAGCTTCAGACAATGCCACTGCAACTTTTATTGCGCTGTATGCGTCATTGCATTGCCCCATGTCCATAATGCGGGGCAACCCACCTATTTCGCCAAGGTCAAGGTCATTAAAACGATATTTCCCACAGGCTAGTGTGAGAATAATAGTATCTTTTGGGGTTTGCTTTACAAATTCTGTATAGTAGTTTCTGCCGGGTTTTGCCCCATCACAGCCGCCTACCAGAAAGAAATGCTTAATCGCACCAGACTTTACAGCGTCAATGACTTTATCTGCCACAGAAAGCACTGTATTTTGCCCAAAGCCTGTTGTAAGGGTGTCTCCGCCATTGATACCTGTCCGCTTTTGCAATGTTTTGTATCCGCCAAGTTCTAATGCTTTGTTGATTATTGGGGTAAAATCTTTATCCTCACCAATGTGAACCACCTGGGGATAGGCGACAACAGAGGTGGTAAATACGCTATCTGCATAACTTGGCTTCACAGGCATAATGCAATTTGTTGTAAACAGCACCGGCGCAGGTATGTTTTCAAATTCTTTTTGCTGATTTTGCCATGCTGTACCAAAATTGCCTTTCAAATGTGGATATTTTTTTAACTTTGGATAACCATGGGCTGGCAGCATTTCACTGTGGGTGTAGATATTGATTCCTTTGCCTTGGGTTTGCTGTAAAAGCAATTCTAAGTCATGCAAGTCATGTCCTGATATGACTATAAATGGGCCCGCTTCAATATTACAGGTTACTTTTGTAGGGGTAGGATTTCCGTATTTTTCTGTGTTGGCTTTGTCTAAAATCTCCATGCATTTTAAATTGACCGTGCCAAGCTCCATAACAAGGGATAACAACTCATCCGTAGACTTGTCTTGACCAATGGCAACTAGCCCCTTGCAAAAAAATTGGTTTACGGTTTCGTCCATTTCACCAAGTATATATCCATGATGGGCATATGCCGCCATACCCCGCAATCCAAATAATAAAGTGGATTTTAATGAGCGGATATCTTCATTATCATCCCAAAGTTTTGCCATGTCATAGGACTTGCCTCCTTTTGCTTTAATATCATCCGTCAATTGTTGTATCACTTGGTCATTGAAATTTACATTTGTGACTGTGGTAAATAATCCATCAATAATGATTTTGTATATGTTCTCATCATGTTCTGCCATGTTGGCTAAACCAATCAGTTCGCCTGTTAGCTTATCTTGCAAGTTGGATGTATCCACTTTTTTACCGCATACGCCTCCTACGGTACAACCTGTACCTTTGGCAGTTTGTTCACATTGGAAACAAAACATTGACATTAAAACCGCTCCTTTAGTGTTGTATTGGGTTATTGACAAGAGTATATTAGACTTGCCATAATATTTCTGTTGTAAATACGACAAAAGGAGATTTTTTTATGAGAAAAATTCATACAAGAGAAATTTTTAACATAGCCAAAGACAACCCTTTATTTTATGATATTATTTTTATTGACTTTGATGAGGTGCTTCATTGCTTATCTTGTAGAGTGATTGGTCACAAAAAGGATGATATTATTTTGCTGGCGGGTGACACCATAAACTATGTAGGTTTGATTTTATCTGGCGGAGTAAAAATTTTAAGAGAAGATATCAACGGAAATGCAACTATTGTAACACGGCTTGGCGTTTCAGAAATTTTTGGAGAAGTTTTTTCCTGTGCAGAAGTGACACATAGCCCAGTCACCGTAAGGGCAGATGAAAACACTGAAATCCTTTGCATTGATTACAATAAAATCATTACATCCTGTGCCAAAGCCTGTAGGTTTCATACACAGCTTATAAAAAACATGCTAAAACTCCTTGCCGAAAAAAACTTAATGCTTTACCGAAAAAATGAAATCTTGTCCAAGCGCACCATTCGAGAAAAATTACTCTGCTTCCTTAACCAACAAAGAGGTACATCAAAAAAATTTACCATACCCTTTAATCGCGGAGAAATGGCTGATTATCTTTGCATTCACCGCAGTGCAATGTACTTAGAACTGTGTAAGATGAGAACCGAAGGGTTAATCGAATTTAAAAAGAATACTTTTGAAATTTTATAACAAAAACACCTGTACACGGGTTGATTTCGATAGTGTACAGGTGTTTTGTTTATTGCCTGGGTTTTGTAACGGCAATTATTCAGTATGGTCTTTTAAGGCTTTTAATGCCGCCACTTCTTTTAGTAAAAAGTCTACGTCCTTGCGCAATGCGTCCATTTCCTTTTGCAAAACACTGTGCTGGGATGGATTGGCTTGAACTGCGTCATCACTTGGGTTTAAAACAGTATCATTTTTGCTCTTAATTTTTTCAACAGCCTGCTTCACTCTTTCTGGGTTAGGCGGCTTTAAGATATAATCCTTCGCGCCATTATTGATACACTCTGTTACATTTTCCATTTCGCTTGAAGAAGTACACATGATTATCTTTACGTCAGGGTCAAGGGCTATCAATTCTTTTACCACATCAATCCCGCTTACCTCGGGCATAAGAATATCACACAATACAATTTCTGGTTTTTCCTGCTTGTATTTTGCTATGGCTTCTTTTCCCCCCGAAGCTTCTAAAATACTGCCTTTATCATAACCACAAGTTTTCACTAATATGTCCTTTATAACAATGCGCATATAAGCGACATCATCTACAATCAAAACCGCCATATGTCAACCTCCATTCCTAGTAATACATTTAATATAATATATTTACTTTGTACTTGCAATAAAGTTCCCAAACATGGCATAATTATTTTAATTTATCACAGCTTTTAAGGAGGCGTAATCATGTCTAAGATAATTTTTGTAGTTGATGACAATGATATCAACTTGTCTATGGCAAAAGAAGCTTTAAAAGAACAGTATAGGGTCATGACCTTACCTTCGGCGGCAAAAATGTTTACACTACTAGAAAAAATAACGCCCGATTTGATTTTGCTGGACATTGAAATGCCCGAAATGGACGGATTTGAAGCCCTTAACCTTTTAAAAACCAGCAATACTTATGCAGATATTCCTGTTATTTTTCTCACAAGCATGACAGATGCTGAAGTAGAGGTGCGAGGGTTTCAATTGGGTGTTATAGATTTTATTTCTAAACCCTTTTCAGCCCCTGTGCTGATAAATAGAATTAAATCCCACTTAAATATCGATGAGTTAATTCGAGAGCGGACACAACAGCTTCAGCGAAAGACCGAAGAACTGCAACAACTTCAAAGCGGTATCGTATACGTTTTGGCAGACATGGTAGAAAACCGCGACAAAACTACAGGCGGTCATATCGAGCGCACAGCTACATACCTTAGCTTAATGCTTAATGAAATGATGGCTCGTGGACTATATGACAGTAATATTGACCCATCTTCTTTAGATATGTTGATTTCATCTGCAAGACTGCATGATGTTGGAAAAATTACTATTTCTGACGTGGTTTTAAACAAACCCGGTAAGCTTACAGACGAAGAGTTTGCCATCATGAAGAGCCACAGTGCCCAAGGCGCGCTCATTATTGACCAAATGATAGAGCGGACAGGCAATGTTGAGTTTTTGCACAATGCAAGACAGTTTGCAGGAACACATCATGAAAGATGGGATGGCAAAGGTTATCCAAACGGTCTTGCTGGAGAAGACATCCCCATTTTAGGGCGTATTATGGCAGTTGTTGACGTTTATGATGCTTTAGTTTCAGTGCGTCCTTATAAAAAAGGCTTTAGCCACGAAGAAGCGGTTAACATCATCATAGAAGGCGCAGGGACACAGTTTGACCCAAGCATGACGAAACTATTTTTTGAATTACAAGATAAATTTAAAGCAGTTGAAAGATAAACGAATTTTAATATAGGGGCGAAAATATGGTTGAAATTATAATCAAAGTCGGCGATGACGGCAAAACTGTAGTTGTAGAGGGAACACCCCAAAGCGGATTATCCGCTGATAGGCAAAGGGAAGGAAAGCGAAGCATTCAGGTTGACGAACGGATACGAACAACACTGTTTGAGTCTAATATCAACCCCAGTCTCCTTTTTGACAGTGCGTTTAACGTGGCAGACTGTAACCCTGCGGCACAAGCCTTCTTTAAGTTTAGAACCAGAGAGGCTTTGCTCAACGGACTAAATGCTCGATTCAAAGAGTGGACACCTAAATATCAATCTAATGGTCAACGCACCACACCTATAAAAGAGCGGTTTTTAGAAACAGTGGAGAAAAGCCATGTGGTATTTGAACTAGAGATTATCATGGATAATCATAGAAAAACCATTGCGGTAGATTTGGAGAAGATACCCTTTGATGATGATTATATTATCGTCATGGATATTATGGATTTATCAAACCTTCAAGCCATTGAAAAAGAGTATAAGTCCACCCGCGAGCAAAACGAAATGCAAATGGCGAAAATGAACCTTGCCATTCAATCTGCAAAGATTGGGCTGTGGGAAGCTGATTTTGTAAACAGCGGTGATAATGTCTACAAAGGCGGCTATATATGGTCTGAAGAATTTAGACACATACTTGGTTATGAGGATGAAAATGACTTCCCTAACCTTTTTGAAAGCTGGGAAAATGCATTACATTCCGAAGACAGAGAAACAGCAATCCATGCCTTTACTGCTCATCTTACCGACATAACAGACAGCACGCCTTATGACATAGAATACCGTGCAATCAAAAAAAACGGTGATTGTATATATGTTCACGATACTGGAAAAGCCTTTCGGAAAGCCGATGGCACTGTACTGCGGGCAGTTGGCGCAATACAGGATATTACAGCATCTAAAATAGCATTGCTGGAAAGGGAAGTTCAATTAACTAAATTTAATCTTGCGGTAAAAACCTCTATGATTGGCTTGTGGGATAGGGATATTGCCATCGAAGGTGATTCACACGACCCTAACAGCGTACTCATATATTCCGACGAAATCAGACAAATCCTTGGATATGAAGATGAACATGATTTCCCCAACCTCAATAGAAGTATCATGGATGCGATACACCCCGAAGACAAGGATTGGGTGACTACAGCTTTAGCAAATCATATCGCAGACACCACCGACAATACCCCTTTTGATATAGAACACAGAATGGTTAAAAAAAGCGGGGAAATTGTATATGTTCATGCCACGGGCAAAGCCATGCGGGATAAGCATGGAAAAGCTACCCGCCTTGCAGGCACACTAATGGATGTAACGAAAGTCAAAAAACTTATACTGGAAGCCGAAAGCCAAAAAGAAGAAGCCGAAGCCGCCAACAAAGCCAAAAGCTCCTTCCTTAGTACAATGAGCCATGAAATTCGCACACCAATGAACGCCATTTTGGGTATTACGGAAATTCAATTACAAAACGACGACCTTGACCCTGAACTAAAGGAAGCTTTAAGAAAAATTTATACCTCTGGGGATATGTTACTTGGCATTATTAACGATATCTTAGACCTTTCTAAAATTGAAGCGGGCAAGCTGGAATTATCTATAGACAAATACGAAATTGCAAGCCTTGTAAGCGATACTGCACAGCTTAATATGATGAGGATAGGCAGTAAGCCTATAGAATTTGATTTGCATATAGACGAAAATGTGCCTGCCCACGTATCCGGTGACGAACTTCGTGTTAAGCAGATTCTAAATAATTTGCTTTCCAATGCCTTTAAATATACTAAGTCTGGCACTGTTACATTGTCCGTGACTTCAAAGCCACGAGATAATCATGAGGACGATGTGATTTTAATTGTAGAGGTAAAAGATACTGGGCTTGGTATGTCAAAAGAACAAGTGACAAGGCTCTTTGACGAATATTCTCGTTTTAACATGGCGGCAAACCGTACCACCGAAGGGACGGGGCTTGGCATGAGTATTACACGCAATCTCATTGATTTAATGGACGGCGAAATCTTTATTGACAGTGAGGAAGGCAAAGGCTCTACCTTTACCATACATCTACCCCAAGGGTCTACTGATTCTGCACCCCTTGGCAAGGAAATGGCTGAAAATTTACACAACTTCCGCACAAGCAGCCGGGCACAAATGAGACGTGTTCAAGTTTCACGTGAGCCTATGCCTTACGGCAAAGTTTTGATTACTGATGATGTAGAAACCAATATATATGTAGCCAAGGGGCTTATGCTGCCTTATAAACTGAATATAGATACAGCCTCAAGCGGCTTTGACGCTATTAAAAAAGTAGAGGATGGCAGTATTTACGACATTATATTTATGGACCATATGATGCCCGAAATGGACGGCATTGAAACAACGAAACGGCTTAGAGCAATGGGATACCATAATCCCATTGTAGCGTTGACTGCCAATGCAGTTGCAGGACAAGCAGATGTCTTCATGTCAAATGGGTTTGACGGCTTTATTTCTAAACCAATTGATATACGCCAGTTAAATAATGTGCTGAATAAATTTGTGCGGGATAAAAATAAGCAACCCCAAGGGGTTGAGATAATCAAAGATGAAGCCCAACAGCCAGAGGTTGACCCAGAGTTTGCAGCAATATTTGTGCGAGATGCAGAAAAATCCCTTGCTGTACTCAGTGGAATAATGGATAAAGGTCTTCCATTTACTGCCGAGGATTTGCGTAGCTATATCATCCATGTACACGGCATGAAGTCTGCCCTTGAATGCATAGGCATGATAGAGCTGTCCGCGATTGCGCGCAAATTAGAACAGTGCGGGCGGGACGAGCATATGGATGTTATTACATCACAAACACCCCAGTTTCTTATCAAGCTCCGTACTTTTGCCGAATCTTTAAAGCCGAAAGATATGGATGGTGACAATATCAGCGAAACAGCTGAAGATATGGAATTTTTACGGAGAACACTGCTTGAAATCAAAATAGCTTGCGAGGCGTATGATGAAATAACTGTTGAAAAAGCGGTAAACCATCTTAAAGACAAACCGTGGTCATCTGCAAGTAAAAAAGTGATTGATGACATTGAAAGACATCTACTGCATAGCGATTTTGATGAAGTGATAAAAGATATAGAGGCATTTCTTTAGAAAAAAGCACCTGTACACGGGTTCATCCCAATTGTGTACAGGTGCTTTTTATTTAAGATATATACTATCTTTGTGTTACATAAGCATACGGTCATTGATAATCACAGGGGCGCAAAACAGCCATACATCAGTTTACCAAATATCTATGTGTATCTTCTCTTTCAAAGAGACTTCCTTCTGTTTTGGAATAAAAGCATTTTTTGAGGGATACCCTAGCGCAATATAGCAGGGCATAATATACCCAGATGGGTGATTCACTACATTTTTGATATGTTGTGATTCGTTTTCCATGGGTATCCTTGTCACGCCTAATATACCTTCAGCAGCGGCGGCAAGAAGCATGTTTTCTATACAGCACCATATGGAAGCAAAACCATTTAATGAACTTAACGACGTTGGCTGTAATAATGGGTCTTCCTCGTGAAAGAAAGGTAGTATCAAGCAGCCTGCATTGTATAGCATTGCATATTGCTTCGGCACACCGTCTAAATACATTTCCCTTTGAATATTATCCTCGCTACCCCATGAATCTAGCCATTCGCCTACCTCGGACTTTGAAAAAGTTTTAGGAATAAGATTTAAAATTTCTGCCCGCTTATTTTTATTGACAACAACAAACTCCCAGCTTCTCATGTGGTCGTTTGTTGGTGCTTTTAACCCTGCACCAATAATTTTTTCAACGATAGCCATGTCTATTTGCCTATCTTCAAAATCCCGTACTGTCCTGCGGGTATTGATTGCTTCATAAATATTCATATTATTCAATCCTCCACATATTATATAGATTCTGCTTGCGCTAGGTTTGCTAATATTCTGCGCAATTGGTTATCAAAATTTACAATCTCTGATTCTGAAAAGCCCTGATAAAAGATAGCATTCATGCGATTAGATATTTCCTCGTATTTTTCCTGATACCCCTTTGCTTTTTGAGTAACCGATACAAATATCTGCCTGCGATTCACCTTATCATGGGTACGCGTTACTAATCCTTCTGCTTCCATACGGTCAAGCATACTGGTGAGGGTTGTATTTGCCATTGATGTCAGCCGTGCAATGTCTGTTATTGTTAATTTTTCATGTTCCCACAACACGTAAAGTATTCTGCCTTGCGCGCCATTAAAGGCATCAACACCGCATGTTTTCAGTAAACGCTCCCAAACACGAGCGTTTACGCGCCCTATTTGCGACATAAGAAAGCCGCCGTATGTTTTCAAGATTATCACCTCCACTTAGGATATTACTATATAGGAATATTCTAAGTCAATGTATATTTTATAATCGAGTTGCGACAAAAATAAACCCGCTCCAAATTGAGGCGGGTTTACACGGTTATAAAACTTGCTATCTCCTACATATTTTTTGAATCAGCATACACATCAGGTCGATGTCATGGGCATCGTATTGAGGATGGTGTATTGGTGGCTGATATATTGGCGGTTGATATACTGGGGGATGATATGCTGGAGGATGGTACATTGGGGGATGGAATGATTCATGATGGAATGTGGGTATTGACGCTTGCATGGACATTGCCCGCGGGGTCGGCTCTACATCACCAGGGACATATGGCATAGTGACACCTGCTGGTGCGCCGCCTGGTGCAAACTGAATTTCACCATGAGTATTTAGACGGAGTTCTGGTGCGACAATTGGTGCATTAACTAGCGAAGGAATTTCCTCCTGCACAGGTGGTGGTGCTTGCGGGGCAAGGGGAATCATTCGAGGTGTGGGGGGTGTATAGCTTTCTGTGGGGATAGCCGATACAGGCGCAACAGGTGCAGATGTTTGGGTTGTAACCGTCACATCTTGAGTGGCTGCACTCATACGGCTTGCACCACCACAACGCCGCATCAAGTGTTCCCAAGTGATTGGGCCAACAATTCCATCTGGATTTAGTCCATTTGCACGTTGATAGTTCATGACCGCAGTTTGTGTCAAAGGCCCAAAAACTCCATCTGGATTTAGCCCTGCCCCATTTGTTGCATTTAAACAAGTTTGAATCTGCCGTACATAATCACCACGGGCACCTACGCGAATTAAAAACCCGGGATAGGGTGGAATCGTTGTTGGTGGTGGGTTTGTGCCGCCACCATGACATTCAGGCATTAAGGCTGCCCATGTTAGCGGGCCAACAACACCATCTGGATTAAGCCCAAAAATACGCTGGAACTCTCTTACACTATTTTCAGTCAGCGGGCCAAAAATGCCGTCTGGGTTTAATTGCCCAATGGATGGGAAGCGGCTTCTTATACTATTTAAGCAACTTTGAATCGCCACAACATCTGCACCACGTGAGCCATTTCTAATTAAATGTCCAGGGTAGGGCGGAATACCACTAGGCGGAGGCGGTGGTAAGCTATCACCAGGCACTGATGGCGGATTGATGTCGTCCCGTATTTTCCAGTAGATTGTGTACAACATATTCCATGTCTGGGGCCCAATGATGCCATCTGGATTAAGCCCGAATAGTCTTTGAAATTCCCGCACAGATACTGTCATAGCCGATGTAAAGCTAGAATTTTGTATCACAGGGTTGACTGACGGGTAAAAATCTGCAATGAAACTTAGAAGATATTGGGCTTGCTGAACAAGCCGTCCACGAGAGCCTTCGCGGATAATATCACGGGGAGGCGTTCGTCCTATACCCATGATTATGCCTTCACTTGTAAGTTCTCCAAGGCTTTTTACTGCGGAATACGTAAAGCTTATACGATTCCATGTGGCGCGGTCAACCGTACCCGTCGGTGTTAATGTGCCTAATTGGCGAATACTTTGAAATGCCCGAACCGCCGCTTCTGTTTGCGGGCCATAAACCCCGCTAACATTCGTGATAAGGGGAATTGCAGGAAAATTTACACGAATCCGATTAAGCCATGTTTGCAAGCTACGCACCGCAGGCCCGCTTGTGCCTGGGCGCAGAACAAACCCTGGGAAGGATTCTACTACACCGCCGATATTGTCTGTTTCCACAAGTTGAATATCTGATGGGTAGTAATGGCGTAAAATTTGCAATGCATTCATCCCTTGGTTTGCCAGTGTTACAGTACCCCATTGCCAAAGCCCTGGGCATTGTACACGCCGTCCGTCGCAATACTCTGCAAAAAATGGCTCAAGATGCCCTGCGCGGCGGATATATCTGTTGAAAATTCTGTCAACCATTTCATCAATGGTGCGGAATATTTGTCCTCCTTCCACAAACATTTGGTCAAACTGGGTGCTGTTTGTAATGTCAAACTGATGTCCACGCACACGATACCATTCTGTAAAAATACGGTTGAGGGTTAGGGAAATAATGCAGGAAATATTCGCCTCAAGTGAAGCGGCTGGCCATGTGGAATAAATTTCATGGCTGGCGGAATTTTTGATATAGTAGATAAAAGGCACACGGACACTGCGCGCCGGTCTATCTGGCCGCCCTAAATGCACCGTAATGTATTCAGGCACAATGACCTCACTTAATACCCGTGGGTGGGTAGGCACAGGTTGCTCTGGCGGCACATCCATTCTGCGCTGTTCACCGCTGCCATCACCCCCGCCTGTTGTTAAATTATGATACGCGACATCCAGTTCATATGACTGTCCTTCTTCAAGGCAGGGACTCATGTAAACAGGCAAGATACTTGTTTCTCCGTCTAAAATCTCAACCCCGCGAATAAGCGCAGTCATATAGTTCACTGCTTCAACTTTAACATCACAAACGGAATAGGGGACACCTTCAAAGTTTTCACTAAGGGTCAATGCCCTTTCTGGTGCTTCTAAGGCGACTGTTTCCGTCAGCCCGCTTTCATCTGTTACCAGTTGATATAAAACCGTTCCTTCGCTCATTACGCTTACCCGCGCTCCTACTATTGGTAAGCCTTCTTCGGCAGTTGTGGCTACAACTTCTAAAAAGCCTGTTCCCATTTCCAACCTCCAGACATAAGATGATGTACTTGTAGCCTCATACTATTCACGACGGCATGACCGCGTTCTTATACGATTTTTCTTGACCAAATGGTGAAAAGATACTATCCTACCTTAGTAAACGATAAGAGGTGCATTTATTGATGAAGAAACTGGTCTTACTTATTTTTATTTTGATATTTGCTTTTTCGGCGCAAACGATAGTATTTGCTAATGAAATGCCATTGCCAACAGCACCGCCAGCCCCAGCCCTTTTTGCCCCAAACCGCCCAATTGAATATGAAGAAAACGGCGGATTTCCAGTGTGGGGAATCATATTGATTGCCGTAGGTGGTGTAGCCGTACTTGGCGGCGCAGGATATGTAGGATTTATATTTTTTAAAAAACGTAAAAAGAAAAATGAAGCAGAATAAAAAATAACGCGTTGCAATCACGATTGTAGCGCGTTATTTTTTATTGTTTTTTTCAAAACATTACTTCTTTCGCAGAATTACACTAGCATTTGAACGCTCAAATACAATTGTATCTTCGCCTTGACAGCCTAGTGTATCCAGGCATTTTTTATCTAACATGATAGGGTCAAATGGACTCAGTCTTAGGTTGCCCATCTCGTCTGCAACAAACTCAACTGCATGAGCATCCTTAATGCTTATGACATTAGCCATGCACCCTATTTTCCAGCCCCATTGGGTAAACATTCTTGAAGGTGGATATAATTTCCCTTCCACGCCCAGTTTGAATACTTAAAGAATTATTGATAGTAAAAATGCAGGATTAAGTATGAGTTGCTACATAATCTTACATAAATTACTGCAAATTCTCATATCCACAGATTATTTGCGATAATATTGCAATATAAGACAAAGTTCATGAAAGCGGAGATGGTAAGCATGTTCTTTAGTTCTATATTTGCATTGATGTTTGGTGGCTTTGGGTTTATGCCAATTATGCCTTTTGGTGGGCATGAAGACCCCTGCGGAATGTAATAATCTCGTAAGCTCAAATAGGATTGGGCTTATTTGAATGTTTGGAGGTATTTCTGATGAAGACAGAAGTAACAAAAGAATCATTGATAAGTGAGTTTCTTACATTTAATAGTGCTGCAAAGTCAGGTACAAGTAAACTTATATCCAAGTTTGAAAATTATATGGATAAAAAACCACCAGATTCAGACCTCATTCTTGCACTTGGTTATTTGAAAACCATAAAAGCTGACCATGACCATAAGAGCTTTGAAGTTTGTTGTTCAATCGCAGTCCCAGCTTTTGAAGCATTAAAATCTATTACAACATGGGAGTATCTTCATCTCTATTGTTTGTCTGTACTTGTTATTTATCGCCCAGCCTTTAGTGAATCATGGGAGTTTTTTATAGAAGCACTAGAATCAGAAGCATTAGAAACCCATGATAGTGACGAATATTTACAAGTTCGTATTGCATTACACAGCAATATGACTTTAAGAATCTTACGCGCCAAGTATCTTGAACCCTCTATAGACAATGCCACATTAAACGATAAATTCTCGCAATGTCATGATTATGCAATGGGAATGCTTGTAAAAAGAAAACGCCCACAACAACATGCATTACAAGTCAGAAAAGGCATTTATGAAAATGATATGGAGTTAGTTAAAGAAGGGCTAAAAATGCTTTTGGAGCTTGGCGAAAAAAAGCGGTATAAAAACGCAAAGACAAATATCATTGACTATCTGAAATTTATGAATGAAAACCTAACTGCTGACTTATTAAATACCCTGCAAGGTCATCAAATCGCTAACCGAAGAAAAGAATTAGATTTATCCGTGGCAGAATTAGCCTTTCTTGCTGACATTGAAGAAACCGTACTACATGCCATTGAACGTGGTGATAGCGGCATGTCTACCCTTGTGCTAAGGAATATTTGTAAAATCCTAAGCATAAGTACAGACTATGTTCTTGGCAATGATAATGCAAAGCCTGAAAATGAAGACCTTTTTATAACCCGTTTAAAAGCCTATGTAGCAGGGGCAAGCACAACTGAACAAGCGTTTATCTTAAAAACTGTTGCGCTAATCGCAGGGCTAAACCTCAAAAAGCATGAAGATGAAACCAGCAAAACTTCCTAAACTACAATATAAAAACGCCGTAAGGTTTTGGATAAATCCATAACCCTACGGCGTTTTTTGTACTACTGTTCAATTTACATCTGCTTCTTACTTAAAATCTCTATGGCATTGATGATGGGTGCTGGCATTTTAATGCCCATTCTACCCATGTTTTCTAGTATACTGAGCAACTCGTTAAGGGAAAACGCAATAATCAGCGCGTCCCGTGTCAGGCTGTTTGTACCCAGTAAAATATCTAGGTGAACCCCAATGGCTACAAGGGTAAGACAGCCCCCTTTTCGCACTAACCCTTTCAAGCCCGCTTTACTAGAAAGCCGCCCTGTTTCTGTTTTATCAGAACACTTGAACACTGCCGAGGCAACAATGCCGGAAACCATGTCGATAGCCATAAATATCAACAATGTCCTAAGCAACATATCAATGCCTCCAAAAACATGCCCAAGTGAACTCACCACAAACCCAAGCACGGCAATAAAAGCACCTCTAAACTGCATAACCTGCGCGTACATCTTTTTAACTCCTCTCTCTTAATAAATAATCAACACTACACCCATCAAAAAGCTGCGACAGGGCGCGCAACTTTGCCGCGGGTATGGCTTGCCGCTGGAAAATCCAATCGTTCAACATATCTACAGAAACCGCAAGAGACCCTGCCATTTCGGCTTTGCTCATATAACGGCGCAAGCGTTCCACTTCAATATTCATAAACATATGTTCTAATGTCCTTTCCAAACGGGGCGTTTGTTCGTATGATGATTATTCCATATTTTTATAAGTAGGTCAAGCTAAAACAGAAAATATTTTCGATTTTTCTGTGAAACAATCCTAAGAAAATTTCACAAAAAGGGTTGCAAAATAAAAACCCCTATACTATACTGTTATTAGTCGGCGTAAACCGAACAAATGTATATCACAGGAGTTGTTCATATGATTGCTGAAAGATTACGCCAACTGCGTAGAGAAAAAAGCCAAAGCAAACGTGATTTGGTTGCACAATTGCCACTCAACTACAGCACCTATGCCAATTATGAATCTGGTTTTAGAGAACCAAATTCTGATGTGCTTCAACTTTTAGCCAATCATTTTGGTGTAAGCATTGATTATTTGCTTGGTGTAAGCAATAACCGCAAAAAGGCAGATGAAATCGCTATTTTAAATGATGAAGAACACGACCACATAAGCAAATATCGTCAGTTAGATGCCCACGGGCGTGAAGTGGTTGACATTCTGCTTGAAAAAGAGTTTGAACGTGTAAATTTCATGAACGCCCGTACTGTTGAACTTCAAAAACAAGCTGATGAACAATGGATAAAGTTGCAGGTCTTTCAACAACGGGCAAGTGCAGGGCTTGGCAATTATTTAAGTGATGATAGTGACAGTGATGTAGAGTTGATGAAATTTGTAGCAACGCCTATTAGTGAAAAAGCAGATTTTTGCGTAAGAATAAAAGGTGACAGCATGGAGCCTAAAATCTGTGACGGGGATATCGTTTTTGTAAAAGCGATACCTAAGGTAGACCCTGATAATGTAGGCGTTTTCATTTATGATGGAGAAGCCTATTGCAAAAGATTAAGGGTAGACCATAAAAAAGGTACGATTATGCTAGAGTCGTTGAACAAATCATATGCACCAAAACATATTACCGCACCAGACAACCTTAGAACCGTAGGCCTTGTCATAGGCATAGCAGAGTAATATTGCAAGTAAATATGTACATCTCGAAGCTCAATAAAAAAAGACTGCTTATTTACAGCAGTCTCGTTAAAAATATCAATCCACCAAAGCATATCATGACCCCCATCCCTATAAATTCGGTGCGGGTCATTTTCATTGCCTTCATTTTAGTACGGTTTATATCCCCCCGATAACAACGGGCTTCCATTGCGGTTGCTAGTTCGTCTGCACGTTTAAAAGCAGATACAAACAAAGGTACAAGGATGGGAAGCATACTTCTTATACGTTTTATTAAGCCGCCTGTGTCAAAATCTGCACCACGGGCTTTTTGCGCTTTCATTATTTTTTCCATTTCTTCTGCTAGGGCAGGGATATAACGTAAGGCAATCGTCATAAGCATAGCAATGTCATGGGCAGGCACTTTAATGGGTTTTAGAGGATTAAGCAATGATTCAATACCATCTGTTAATTGAATAGGGGAAGTGGTTAATGTCAAGATAGACGAACCCATTACAAGAAGGATAAGCCGCATTGCCATGTGTGATGCCATCATTATACCTTCTAATGTAATGCGAATAAATGCAAAGTGAAAAAGTACAGTTTCACCTGCTGTGAAAAATAAGTTTATTCCTGCTGCAAAAATGAGAATAAATACAATCATCCGAAGCCCACGGAAGATAAGCCGTGGTGGAATTTTAGATAATGCAATAATTCCAGTTAAAAATAATGCCGCCACACCATAGCCTGCATAGTGATTAACAAACAACAAAAATACAATATACATAATCGTACCAATAAGTTTCACCCGTGCATCCAGGTGATGAATGATAGAATCTGTTGGATAATGCTGTCCTATCGTTATTTTCGTCATGGGCGCACCAACTTCATAATCGCATCTGCCGCAGCTTCTACCGAGAATATCCCTGTAGGTAGATTTGAATTTTTTTCATGTAAACAAGTCATAAGACTTGAAATTTGCGGTACGTCCAGCCCTATGTTTTTAAGCATTTCACCTTGAGCAAAAACTTCTATAGGTGTGCCATCACAAATTATACAGCCCTTATTCATCACAAGAATCCTATCTGTAAGCCGTGCCGCATCGTCCATACTATGGGAGACTAGAATAATTGTTAGCCCAAGCTTTGTGTGCATGTGCTTTATTTGCGAAAGAATTTCATCCCGCCCGCGAGGGTCAAGCCCAGCAGTAGGCTCATCAAGTATCAAAATTTCTGGACGCATTGCAAGAACCCCTGCAATAGCAGCACGACGTTTTTGCCCGCCAGACAATTCAAAAGGGGATTTGTGATAGCAACTTTCATCCAGCCCAACAACTTCAAGGGCAGATTTAACACGGGTATTTACTTCCTCTTCGGTTAGCCCCATTTGATTTGGGCCAAAAGCTACATCTTTAAATACTTCGGCTTCAAAGAGTTGATGTTCGGGATATTGAAAAACTAAACCAACACGCTGACGAATACTTTTAAGCTTCGCCTTGTCTGTATGAATATCTTTACCATTGATTAAAACCATGCCCGAGGAGGGTTTTAATAGTGCATTTAAGTGTTGAATCAAAGTACTTTTGCCTGAACCTGTGTGTCCAATTAACGCGACCATTTCTCCTGCCTTAATTTTCAGAGATACATTATCAATGGCGCGCTTTTCAAAAACAGAATCTTCATTATATATATGTGAAATTTGCCTAAGTTCAATGATATAAGGTGACGTTTCTTCCGCGCCCTCATTGGGTTGTGGATTTAATCGGTTTGTTTGTGCTTTCATATTCGCTTCTTTCTATATAGTCATTCCAATTTGCTATAGCAAAGATTTTATTGCCTTGTCACTCATAAATTCTTCTATCGTAAGCACATCATCTGCAACGTCAAGACCTCGGCGGCGAAGTTCGTGGGCGAGTTCCGTTACACCCGGCACACCTAGTCCTAATTTTTGCATGGCTTCTGCTTGACGAAAAATATTTCTGGGGATATCGTTCATGACCAAAACACCATCATCCATGACTAATATGCGGTCAGCCTGCGCGGCTTCCTCCATAAAATGTGTGATTAAGATAACCGTCATGCCAGATTCACGATTTAGCTTTGTGATTGTCTCCATCACTTCACGACGGCCTGATGGGTCAAGCATTGCCGTTGGCTCATCCAAAACAATGCATTCAGGGTGCATTGCCAATACGCCTGCAATGGCTACCCGTTGCTTTTGCCCACCAGAAAGATGATGTGGTGGTGCTAAACTATGCTCACTCATGCCAACAGCAGCTAAAGATTCATCTACTCTTTTTCTAATTTCTGTAGGCTTGACCCCTAAGTTTTCTGGGCCAAAAGCCACATCTTCTTCAACAATGGTAGCAATAATTTGATTGTCTGGATTTTGAAAAACCATACCAACGGTTTGACGAATACGCCATGTGTTTTCAGCGTCCTTTGTGTCTGCACCTTTAATCCATAATGTGCCCTCTGCCGGAACAAGCAGGGCATTTAAGTGCTTTGCCAAAGTAGATTTTCCAGAGCCATTATGCCCAAGAATGGCAATAAACTCACCAGCCTTTACTGTAATATCTACGCCTTTGAGTGTAAGCACAGGGGGTGTTTCATCATATGCTGCATATTCAAATGTAAGTTTTTCACCAAGAATCAAAGACAATCACCTCGACTGTTATCATAACATAAATGTTGAATAATACCAACGAGAGGAGTATAATTGTATTGACATTTTCCAAGAAAATCTATCAAGGAAATGTCAATATCGCAGATTGAGAAATTGAAATACGTCTTTGCAAATTACAATATCAAAGATTGAGGTTTTACATGGAATGGATAAAAGTCGCAATTGAAACCACTACTTATGGGGCAGAAATTATAACAGGTATGCTCATTGCAAATGGCGTGTCTGGCATGGAAATTATCGACCCTCAAGATAGAATCCGACACTTAACTGAAACTATACGCACGTGGGATTTTGCAGATGAAGTTTTACTTCAATCCCAGTCCAATGATGTGTATGTAATTTTTTATTTAGAAGAAAGTGTAGAAGGAAAGAAAGTCCTTGAACTTCTTAAAGGGGAACTTGATTTACTTATAAAAAAAGATACTGCTTCGGAGTTTGGCAAACTTGCGCTAATCTTAGAATCTGCCAATGATGAAACTTGGCTTAATGAGTGGAAAAAACATTTCAAGCCAATGCACATCGGCAATATTGTCATTGTTCCTGAATGGGAAAATTACGAGCCTACTACAAACGAAATTGTTTTCACTATTGACCCTGGTACAGCCTTTGGCACAGGACAGCACCAAACCACACAGCTTTGTATTAAAGCATTGCAAAAAAGTTTAAAGCCTAGAGACAGACTCTTGGACATTGGTTGCGGCAGTGGAATACTCTCTATTATTGGTCTTTTGCTAGGTGCAGATACGGTTTTTGCATGTGATATTGACCCAGCAGGTGCCATGTCTGCCACAAAGAAAAATGCAAGTTTAAATGCTATAGATATTAACAAACTCCAAATCTATGCAGGTGATGCTATCTCTGATGAAGGGTTGCGTACAAGCATTATTGAGAATCCCTTTGATGTCATTGTAGCGAATATTGTTGCAGACGTTATTATTGCCCTTCTTCCATTATTTAAACGCGCTCTAAAGCTTAATGGTGTATTTATTGCATCAGGAATAATTGATGAACGGCTTGATGATGTTTTAACAGCCGCACGCCAAGAAGGTTTTGAAATAATAGAATATCACAGTCTTGAAGGTTGGCGATGTATTGTTGGAAAAATAGGAAACGCACATGCCTAAACATTTCTTTTTACCAGAAGCACTTGACCTTAAAAACCAGCGTATCACTGTAACAGGTGACACTGCCCATCATTTATTCAATGTGATGAGAATAAACCATGATGATGAAGTGATTTTATGTGATGGCAATGGTATAGATTATTTTACAAAGTTTTGTAAGCACTCATCTGCTTCCTCAAATGCAATTTTTTTAATTAAACATTCTACATTATGCAAGAATGAACCGCCTATTAGCATTACTTTATATCAATCATTACCCAAAGGCGATAAGCTTGATTTAATTATTCAAAAGTGTGTTGAACTTGGGGTTGATGAAATAAAATTGGTCAACGCCCAACGGTCTGTTATGCGCATTAAAGACAAAGATAAAGTAAAAAAAACAACACGTTTTCAAAAGATTTCTGAATCAGCCGCAGGGCAAAGCATGAGAGGTAAAATTCCCATCATTCACCCGCCATGTAACTTTGATGTGGCTATTCAATCACAAAAAAATGGATTAACCCTCTTTGGACATGTAGGTGAGTGTGAAGCGACTCTAAAGTCTGTCATAACTAATCCTTTGCTCTACAACAATTCACATATAAATATTTGGATTGGGCCAGAAGGCGGATTCACAAATGATGAAGTATCCATGCTTTATAAGGCAGGCGCATCACCAGTACGATTAGGACAGCGTATATTAAGAACAGAAACCGCTGCAATTTCAGCCATTGCACAAATAATTTGCTTATGTGAATGAGGGAAAAGCATATATGATTTATTATGATAATGCCGCCAGCACAGTTCATATGGGTAGTGACCCTCAGTATCCTGTCTATGATTTTTTTAGTCAAGCCAACCCATCGTCACCCCATATGATAGGAATTGAATCTGAACGCACACTGAATAATACACGAAAGAATTTTTCAAAAATATTAAACTGTCCCCCAGATGAAGTCATTTTTACATCAGGCGGAACAGAATCTAATAATCTAGCAATTATCGGTTTTGCTTTAGCCAACAGGCGAAAAGATATTACATTTTATGCAGAACCATGGGCGCATCCGTCCGTTATTGAACCAATGAAATATATTCAAGCGCAAGGTCTTGGAAAGGCCATTTTTACACCTTTGGAAAAAATGCATATCCTCCCTGCCGCAGGCGAATTTATATTTATCTCAATGTCTCAAGTATGTCATGAAACTGGGCATATCAATGTATATAGTGACACAGCCGCAGACATTAAAAAAACATTCCCCAATGTTTGCTTCCATCTTGATGGGGCGCAAGGATTTTGCAAACACAAAACCAATCTTACCAACATTGATTTATACGCGTTTAGCGCACACAAATGCCACGGGGGGCAAGGGGTAGGGGGTTTGGTAGTGGATAAAAAGACTAAGATTTCACCGCTTATGTTTGGCGGAGGACAGGAAAAAGGGCTACGTCCTGGCACTGAAAATGTTAAAGGGTTATATGACTTTGCACGTATTGCAGAAATAATGGATGGTGGAATGAATAAAATGGCAGAGCTTGTTACTTCCATTTATGCTATCATTTTAAGTATAAAAGACGAACTGCCTGATATTTATGTAAATAAGAGAGATGAAAGTCATGGGCATTCGCCATATATATTAAATATGAGTTTCATGGGAATTAACGGTGAAACACTGGTACATGCACTTTCTGAACGGGGCGTTTATGCGTCCATGGGTGCTGCTTGTAATAGTCGTAAAAAAATAAAACCCCCATTAGAACTTATGGGCTTTGAACACGAACGTGCAAAATCGGCAGTACGCTTTAGCTTCTCTTTTATGAACAGCGAAAAAGAAGCATATGAAGCAAAAGCTATTATCATTGACACTGTAAAAGCACTTCGACAAATGACACGGAGGTGGTAATTATAAACTCAAAAAAAGTTTTACTTGTTAAATACGGTGAAATATCATTGCGAAAGGGCAATCGTACTCATTTTGAACATGGACTCCTTGATACAATTCGTAAGCATATTAAGGGCTTACATGACGGGAGTATCCGTGTGCTTCGGGAACAAGGACGTTTCTTAATTGAAGACATTAGGGGAGATTTAGACACAGATGTAATTCTTCCGCATATTCGTTACATTTTTGGGCTTACTGGCTTTTGTAATGCCATAAAAACCGAAGCGCGCAATATAGAAGACCTTTGTAAAATCGGACAGCAATTTTTCACTACACACTTCAAAGGTTCAAAGACTTTCAAAGTTGTAACCAAGCGAAGTGATAAAAACTATCCAATGACATCCATGGAAATTTCTCAAGCCATTGGTGAAAGTATTTTCAATTCAGGCTTAGGGATTCAAGTGGACTTGTATAATCCTGAAATGACTATGTGGGTAGAAATTCGTAATCATGTCTATTTTTACTTTGATAGTGAAGGTGGGCAAGGCGGATTGCCTTATGGGTCAGCAGGAAAAGGTATTTTACTTCTTTCTGGCGGGTTTGACAGTCCTGTGGCTGGATATCTTGCAGGACGGCGCGGTGTTGAAATTTTCCCAATCTATTTTCACTCACCACCATTTGTTTCAGAACGTGCCGCAGAAAAAGTAAACGACCTTGTAAAAACCCTGTCACGTTTTACAGGCAACATCAATCTTTGCACAGTACCCTTTACAGAGGTGCAAGTGTTCTTGAAAGATGAGGTGCAGCCAGAAAAGCTAACCATTTTTCTTAAACGTGCCATGACACGCATTGCATCCATGCTGGCAGAAAAACAAAAAGCCCAATGTTTAATCACAGGAGATGCCATTGGACAAGTTGCAAGTCAAACGATTGCAAGTCTTGCCGCCATTGAGTCAGCTACAACATTACCGATTCTTAGACCCCTTGCCGCCATGGATAAGCAAGATATTATAAATATCGCTCACCGCATTGACACATATAAAATTTCTGTGCGCCCTTATGATGACTGTTGCACACTTTTTGTGGCAAAACATCCAGAGAACCGCCCGCACACCCCTGCAATTGAAAAAATTGAATCTCGTATTTATGACCGTCTTGAACCATTGATTGTAAGTGCATTTGAGTCTGCAAAATATTCTGCATTCTAGTGATTACTTTCTTGGGAAATTGCGGTATAATAAGAAAGACACATTCTTAGAAAATTTTAATAAATTATTAAAAGAGAGAAGGATTTACAGATGTTTAAAAAATTTTACTTTGGTGCAATAACTGCTCTAATGGCAACAACGATACTGTTCACTACCGCTTGCAATAACAATGGTGATGAACCTATTGATGTTCCTACATCAGATATAAGTCATTCTAATATTGATGAAGAAAATTCATCTGAAGACTTATCACAAAACAATGAGCCAGCTGTAACCTTTAGCGCATATGAATCCAATTGGTCAAATCCAGACCATGAAGATTACATTTCTGATGAAGAACTTATGATTCTTGACGGCTCTATCCTTGAATATTTCCGTGATAAACCAATCATCTTACATCAATTGCAACCTGTGGCACAAGGCGAAGAATTAGTCACACTGCACACAAACTTGGGTGATATCACACTCAGGGTCTTTCCGGAAGAAGCACCCATGGCAGTTGAAAACTTTTTAACACATGCACGTAACGGCTTTTATGATGGCGTTGTTTTTCACCGAGTTATTCCTGGGTTTATGATTCAAGGTGGCGACCCTGATGGTACTGGCGCAGGTGGTGAAAGTATTTGGGGAAGCCCCTTTGGACTTGAGCCAAGTTTAAACTTACGTCATTTCCGTGGTGCGCTTGCCATGGCACATGCAGGTGGAGCAATGGGTAGTCAGTTCTACATTGTACAAAATGATAGACTTGACTTTGGAACAATTCAAGACTTTGAAAATATGCGAGGATATCTCAATATGCCCCTTGGCAGATTTTCAGATGGAACACGTTTATACGCACATCATATTTATAGTGAAGAAGAGTTTGACCATTTTATTGCTTATGGCGGAACACCACATCTTGATTGGCACAGAAACCAAATGGCACACACAGTCTTTGGACATGTGGTTGAAGGTATGGATGTAGTTGATACCATAGCCAATGTAAGCCGCGGTGCAAACGACCGTCCAAACGAAGATATAATTATTGAACGCATTTCATTTTTCTATTATGGTGAGTAAAGGAGTAGGTCATGCTATATTTAGATAATGCCGCAACAACCCCACTACATCCAAAGGCTCTTGAAGCCATGATGCCCTATTTAACAGAACACTTTGCAAACCCATCCAGTGTATATAGCCCTGCCCGTAAAGTTCGTGCAGCAATAGACGAAGCACGACAAACGATTGCCACAGCAATCAACGCCGAACCCAGCGAGATTTTTTTCACATCTGGTGGAACAGAAGCAGATAACTGGGCAATTAAAGGGTTATGGTCATCCGAAAAAGGTGGGCATATTATCACAACGCAAATAGAACATCATGGAATTTTAAATGTTTTTGAGTATCTTAAAAAACAAGGGTTTGAAGTCACATATCTTCCTGTAGATATTGAAGGGCTTGTAAACCCTCAAGATTTAGAAAACGCAATTAAACCAGATACACGTCTTATTTCAATCATTTTTGCTAACAACGAAGTTGGAAGTATACAGCCTATGAAAGCACTTTCTGATATTGCAAGAAAACATAAAATTCCTTTACACACAGACGCAGTTCAAGCTGTAGGCAATATTCCAGTTGATGTTCATGCCCTTGGTGTCGATATGTTGTCCTTATCCGCCCATAAGTTTCAAGGGCCAAAGGGTGTTGGTGCATTGTATGTAAAAAAAGGTACAAGGCTTGCAGCAATTTTTCATGGCGGCGCACAAGAAAAAAATCGCCGTGCAGGTACAGAAAATGCTGTAGGTATTATTGGAATGGGTGCGGCATTAAAGCTTTCTATAGAAGCAATGCCCAAGGAAACCAAACGTATTTCTGAAATACGTGATAAGCTCATTCATGAGATTCTAACAAAAATTCCTCATACTAAACTAAACGGTACAACAGGTGATAAAAGACTTCCCGGCAATGTAAACATATCGTTCAGCTTTATAGAAGGTGAATCACTACTTTTACATTTAGATATGAATGAATGTTATGCATCAACAGGTTCAGCATGTTCATCTGGCGCACTTGAGCCTTCCCATGTACTGATGGCAATGGGGATAGGGCATGAGCTATCAAATGGCGCATTAAGATTTTCATTAGGACATGGCAATACCGAAGAAGACATCACAAAACTGATGGCGATACTACAACCTGCTGTAGAAAAGCTAAGAAGTTTATCCCCACTATACGATGATTTTTTAAGGAGTAATGGCTAATGGAATACAGTGAAAAGGTAATGGATCACTTCATGAATCCACGTAATGTTGGCGAAATGGAAGACCCAAGCGGCATTGGTACAGTAGGAAATGCCCAATGCGGTGATATTATGCGGGTCTTTCTAAAAATTGAAGATGGCATTATTATTGATGCCACATTTAAAACCTTTGGTTGCGGTGCCGCCGTAGCCACATCCAGTGTTGTGACAGAAATGGTTAAAGGTAAAACCGTTGAAGAAGCCATGACCATCACCAATAAAGCTGTTGTAGAAGCCCTTGATGATTTGCCTGCGGCAAAAAAGCATTGTTCTGTGCTGGCTGAAGAAGCCCTGCAATCTGCACTTTGGGATTATGCACAAAAGAACGGTATAACCATAGAAGGACTTGAAGAACCTAAAGAAACAGCCCATGAACATTAGACATTTTATTAGTTGAGTGCTATAATTATTGTGATTCTAAGCGTTACACGGAGGGTATGGGGATGTATAAAAAAGGCGATAAAATCGTGTACCCGCTGTATGGGGCTGGCGTAATTGACAACATTGAGCAAAAGGAAATTGACGGCGAAATGCAACTTTACTATGTCCTTGAAATTCCTGTTGGCAATTTAAAAATCATGATTTCAGCTGCCAAAGCAGAAGTACAGGGTGTACGGGCTGTTCATGACAAAAGGGATATCATGAACATACTTTCATCTGCTTTAGACATTGAAGGTATTAAACATGATAATTGGAATCAACGCTATAAAGAAAATATGGAACGTATGAGAACAGGATGTCTAACACAGGTCGGATTGGTTTTTAATAATCTTCTTCTGCGCGAGCGTGAGCGTGGACTTTCTACCGCAGAAAAAAAGATGATGAGTACGGCAAAGCAAATCATTTTGTCAGAGTTAATCTTATCAATGGATATCAACAAAGTAAAAGCAGAAGAGATTTTAGACAAGACCTATATATAAACCCTATAGCCGTACTTTTGTACGGCTTTTATAAAGGAATGATAATATGACAAAAAACATCAAACTCTACGTTGAAAAGGATTATGATGCACTAAGTAAACGCGCCGCACTCATTTTTGCAAAGCAAGTCAACGCCGCCCCACTGGCTGCTTTTGGCTTTGCCACAGGAGGAACGCCTGTGGGTATGTATGAAGAATTGAAAAAAATGCGCGCAAGAAACGAAATTTATTTAGACCAAATTACTGCATTTAATTTAGATGAATACTATCCTATAGAAAACACAAATACTCAAAGCTATGCATATTTCATGGCAGAAAACCTCTTTGATGAAGTAAATCTCCCAAAAGAAAAAAGGAATATTCCAAATGGAGATTCCTCAAACCCAACCGCAGAATGCGTTGCATATGATGAAAAAATAAACCGTTGTGGCGGAATAGAAATGCAAATTTTAGGGCTTGGCACAAATGGGCATATAGGGTTTAATGAACCAGCGGAGTTTTTTAGTGGTGCAACAGTTCATGTTGAACTTGCAGAAAGTACAATTCAAAGCAATGCACGTTTCTTTGATGATGAAAAAGATGTGCCGCGTCACGCAATCACTATGGGTATTCGTACTATCCTGATGGCAAAGCGTATTTTACTGCTTGTAAGCGGTGAAGCAAAGGCAGATATTCTTCGTGATGCACTAATTGGCCCCATTACACCCAATGTTCCTGCATCTGCATTACAACTCCACCGTGATGTAATCGTTATAGCGGACGAAGCAGCCGCTAAACACTTATAAAAAATGTCACCTGCTGCCTCAAAAGGTAGCTCCTTTGTGCGCCAAGCATCTATTCTTGCTGGCGCATCTCTTTTTGTGCGCTTACTTGGTTTTGCCTATCGTTTACCCCTTACCAATTTAATCGGAGACGAAGGTAATGCTTATTACATTACTGCATATACAGTTTATACTTTCGCGCTTGTGCTTTCTTCCGGCACAATGGTTGCAGCTGTTTCACGGCTTACAAGTGAAAGAATTGCCAAAGGGCAGTATCGCAATGCACATCAACTTTTTAAAACTGCAATGAAGTTTTGTTTATGTTTAGGGCTTATCACAAGCACTGGTTTGTTTTTTGGAGCAAATATCATTGCAACACAATTTAATATGCCTGAAATGTCATATGCTATTAGGGCTTTATCACCTGGGGTTTTGCTTGGTTCAGTGTTGGCAATTTTACGTGGATATTTTCAAGGTATGAAAACATCTATACCCACAGCCTTATCCCAAGTTGTAGAGCAGATATTCAAAGTTGCAATGAGCGTATGGCTTGCATTTTTATTTTTTGACACAGCAAACCTTGAGTTTGCAGCAGCAGGTGCGGCACTTGGGACAAGCATTAGTATCCTTGCAGCACTTGGTATCGTCGCATTTTTGTATGCGCTTGTCAGTAAAGATTTGCGCAAACGGGCAAAAGAAGATACTAACAAAAGAAGCCATGAATCACACAGCTTTCAAATTGCAGTGATACTTCGCACAGTATTGCCTATGATTGTAGGTGTCGGATTGGTGTCCCTTGGTAACTCCTTAGACCTTTCTATGGCAACCAATAGAATTTATGCGTCTGGCGTTTTTTCAGAAGAAGAAATTGTTACTTTAGTTGGGCAATTTACTGGAAAATTTATTTTGCTTACCACTTTACCTATATCCCTTTCTATGGCACTTTCGGCAGCAGTTATCCCTGAAATCACTTCATCAAGTGTCACAATGGATACAGAAGCTGTACGGCGTAAAACAAATATGGCAATGCGGTTATCTATGATTGTTTCTATTCCAGCGGCAGTTGGACTTTCTGTTTTGGCAGACCCTATTGTGGCTTTACTTTTTCCAAGTCACCCAGAAGGCGGCTTACTTTTACGCTATGGCGCAATAAGTATTATTTTTCTTGCAATGGTTCAAATTCTTACAGGGGTTTTACAAGGCATAGGGCGCGTCGGTCTTCCTGTAATAAGTATGTTTTTTGGACTTGTAACAAAAGTTGGGGTCAATTATTTTTTAATGCCAGTACCTCAGATAAACATTCTTGGCGCAGTTATCAGTACTATTGCGTGTTTCGCCGTTGCGGCATTTTTAAATACATTTTATCTTTACAAGCTTACAGGAATTTTGCCCCACATAGGCAGTATGTTTGTAAAACCTTGCATTGCATCAGCTGGAATGGGTGTTATTTGTGTCGTTGTTTATTATGTAATGGCGATGTATACGCCAAATTCTATTGCAACGCTTACTGCATTATTTGCAGGAGGTTTTACCTATCTTCTTGTGATGGTTCTAATCAGTGGGTTTCATCCACAGGACTTATCCGCTTTGCCCCTTCCAAAACGGCTCCGTCAATTGATGGCACGTTAATGGTTATTATTTTTTCATTTTTTAATCCCACCATAGACCCAATGATTTTTTCAAGTGGTTTACTAATATGTGCATTATACTTTTCTAAAGCTTCATTATAATCCCTAACAGAATGTTCAATCTTTTGTGCATTCTCATCTAGGGATTTTTTATTTTCTTCATCCACTTCGTCCAGTAGTTTATCTATCTTGGGCAAAAGCTTAATCAATTCATGGGTGGTTTTTTCAGCATAATCTATTGCTTTCTCATTAAAATCATAAATAATTTCCAATCTAATACGTAGGCATTCATCAAGGTTCATGAGACTATCATCTACATTCCCACGAAAATTTAAAAGCCTTTGATGTAAAAACATTACACCAATACTTACAATTAAAATTATCAATGAAATTATCCCAAATGTAGGAATCACAGTGCGTTTACCATGGCTAAAATATGTGCAGGACTTGTCCCACAGCAACCGCCGAGAATATGAACACCTTTTTTTGCCGCTTCAACCATTAAATCAGCAAAATCTTCTGGTGAAAGGTCATAGCTTGGCACACCATTCTCATCTACAAAGGGTAGCCCTGCATTGGGTTGCATAACAATAGGTTTATTTGTATGCTTTTTAAGCTCATCAATCAGCGGCATATAAGCCTTTGGGCCAAAACCACAGTTCATACCAACAGCAATAACATTTGGGTGGTCAAGGGCTTCTGCCATTTCTTTAATGGTTGTGCCATACATTGTGCGTCCATTTTCATTAAATGACATTGTTGCAATAATCGGCAAGCCTGTCTCAAGAGTAGCATTTAGCGCAGCTTTTAATTCGCTCAAATCCATCATTGTTTCGATAATGACCAAATCTGCACCACATTCCGCACCTACTTGTACTGCTTCTGCAAATTCCTTTTGGCATTCCTCTATTGAAATATCCCCATAAGGTTCAAGCATCATGCCTGTTGCGCCCATATCCATTGCAATATATATTTTCTTTTCATCCCGAGCTTTTTTTGCAATGTCAAAAGCAGCTCGAATCAGTGTATCAGCATTTTCTTGCTTATGTTTATATGCCGCAAAAGTATTGGCTGTGATGATGTTTGCACCAGCCTGTATATATGCACGTTGAATTTCCTCCACCACATCAGGTGCATTAAGATTCACAAGGGAAGTATCACCTTGTAATCCACGTTTATAAAGCTCTGTACCCATTGCTCCATCCAAAAACAAATGTCCTTTTTTTACTGCTTCACGAATATCCATTACAATCCATCCTTATGTCTTCATTATTATTGAGTATAGTATACTCCACAATTGTGAATACTACAAAAAAAATAACCCAAGGAGATGCGCTAATGAACAATAAAAATGAAATCCCTACAAATAAAGGGCTTCAAAAATTTGCTACCTCAACAAGAGATTTTAATGCACCCCTATTTGAAAGTATTTCAATTGCAGATGATAGTGAAGGCCATATGCCAAAAAGCAATATAGCAATCCCATCAACCATGGCAATAGAAGAAGCAAAAGACTTCATAGATAATAAAAATAAACTCTAATCATTTCATCCAAAACAAGCAGGAGTAAATATATCTATCTCCTGCTTGTTTTATAGTTTTTTTAACTTATTCAAAAATTGCACTATCACACTTGAGATTTTTTATCCTTAACGCATAACGTCTCCATTGAGCAATATACGAAATACCAATACCTACATTAACCAACCCAATAGTATATGCTAATATCAACAATGGATGAAAATGTGATGAAATGTGTCCTATTCCATTGGCAATATTTATGTTTGCACTTATCATACTATAAATAAAAATAATCATAAAAAGCCAGATTACTATTGTTCCCAAAATTGTATCTGTAGCAAGTATACGCTTATAATATTTGATTTGTGATTCTTTGTCCGTAAATAAATTAAACTTACCATCATCAACTCTCTTTCGTAACAGGACATGTTGAAAGAGATGCCCTACACATTCAATTCCATTTTCTTTTAAGAATGATAAGTATTCAATTGATTTAGAGTGTCCGAAACATTTATCAAATAGTACATAACGATAAGTATATTCTCCTGGTTCTCCTTGCTCAAAAGTATAACGGCTCATTAAAGTATCTGCACCTACACAAGTAAAGCCATTGCTTGCTAACTCATTTAACCATAACTCGGTTTTTTCCACATCATATGGATATTTCCACAACCTAGTTTTCATTTTCAGCACCCAACCCCTCTTGTCGCCCTATCTTAACCAACTCTTCTAACCGAAGAAGCTCACTTTGTAAAACTTCCTTGCCTATCTGCGTAATAACATATTCTTTTTTTCGTGACTCAGGGTTATGCTTTACAGCACATATCCACTCTCTTTCTAAAAGATTGTTTATTGCTCCATAAAGCGTTCCAGCTCCAAGCACTACCCGACCTCCTGTCAAGGCTTCGATATTCTGCATTACAGCATATCCGTGACGAGGAACGAGCATAGAGATAAGAATTAAGTAAACCCCTTCAGTAAGGGCACCTTGTTCAGTCTTTCCACCCAAGGTATACAGCTCCTTTCATCTCCTACACTACCCACTATATCGGATGACGTAATATATGTCAATAATTTTTTGCCAATATGCCTTCAAATAAAAAACAAGTACAAGAGGAATTTCTCAATCCCTGCTTGTACCTGCTCAATCGTTATCTATATTCTATCAATTAAGATATTATATTTGGTTAAAAACTGATTATATCTTCACCAAAAATTCTCGCATATAATCTGTTTTTGGATATATTTCACCAAATCCTAAATCGTTTATAGTGATAATTAAATCTGAATTAGAGATAAAATTTAGCCTCACTTCCAATCTTGTTACTCCTTTTGGTCTATCAGGAAGCGCATCTAAATGAAGAGTAGTTAAATTCTTAGACTTTCCATCTTCCCTACGTTCTTCTAATTGAAGGTCAAAATCTCCTTGGACAGATTGATTTATCAAAATGAGTTTTGCAGGATACTTTTGCCACCAGAAACCATTACGCTCTACCAATGTTAAGAAATTATCACCATTTGCAAAACCTATATCCCCAGTAAGTTGATGATTATCTTCAAGGGTTAATTTTATATTCGTTAGCCCAAGTATGTGGGCGGCAATTAAAGCTGCCCCTTCTGCATTGATTAGCTTTGAGTTCTTGAAGAATCTTACTTTATCTTTACCAAAAATGTTTCCTACAGCTTCTTTTGCCCACAACATATCAAATCCACCGCCAACACAAAGCACAGCATTCACATTTGATATAGGAATTTTTTTATCATATAAGTTTTTCTCAAGCACATCCTTAATAAACTGATTAAACCGCTGGGCATAGGGTAGTACCATTTCTTCTACTTTGTCGTAGGTCAAAGTATATTGAATAGGAGGATACGCAAAATTGTAATATAGTTTAATGGGTTTAGTACGAATATTTTTTTGAAAAAGTATATCTTTATGTTGATAAGTAAATGCAGGAATATGCTCTTTTAATATAGTATCTGCCACCGCACCCTTTTCTAAAAAGGATGTAAACATTTCACTAATATCATTATTTAATGCATACATGCTAATTTCATCATCAAAAACTGATGATATACTTGTCGCTTTTATTCCATTATCTTCTGCTTTAACATGGTAAAGACCGCCACGCAGTTCACGGCTACCAAAATCAATAATCAATGTGTGTTCTTCTTGCTCTGGCGGAATACGGTATTTGTGTGCAAGCACACACTCTCGGTCTGGAATAAATCCAATGAGTTCCTTTTCATAACCTGCAAGTTTAAAAACCTTGTGTAATTCTTCTTGGGCATGTTTGCTAAAATACGCAGGTACAGACACAACAATACCCACGATTTCTGCCCGTGGGTTAATATTTTTGACATTACTTAAAAGCTCTTTTATAAACATGGCTAATACACTTGCCACGCTTAATGAGCGCCCATCAACATCTATATAGTCAAAACGACCGAGTCTTTCGGTTAATGATGAAAAAACTGTGCCAACGCCTTTATTTAAAATTGCATATTCGCCAACAACCCATTCTTTCGTTTCAGGGACATACTGCATGACCGTTGGAATAGAAGGTTTGCCATATCCGCCGCTTAAATCAATGGATTCTGGCGCAGTATCTGCCAAATTGTAGAATGCTATAGCCGAAGAATCATTACCCATATCAAGACCTATGACATAATAAGCTTCATTACGTTTTTCAGCAGGGTCTAAAGCTTTGTATTTCTTCCAGTTCATAAAACTATGCTCCCCAGGTTGTATAGCAAGTTATTTTGCCGCAATAACATTAGCCCGCAAAATAACTTGGTCATTACTTTTATATCCTGTTGTCACTAGCTTAATTATTTCGCCACGTTCAAAGCCGTCTTCTTTTTCTGCCACAACAACCTCATGCTCTTTAGCGTCAAAGAGTTGGTGAGGTATGGGTTTAATCACTTCTATATTATTCTTTTTTAAAATAATCCCTAAATCATTAAAAGTGTTATCAAGCAATGCCGCTGCAAGTTTAACCGTTTGATTATCAGATTCACGCAAGCGTGACACACTATGGGTAAGAATTTCCTCATAAGTGCTTACTTCATATAGTAAAACTTCCTTTTTAAAACGAAAGATACTTTTTTGAGCCTTATCTGTATAATGCTCAACGCTTTTATTGATACGGTCACTGCATGGTGCAAAAACTTCGCATCCTACGAACCTTTCAAAAAACTCGTCAATATTTTCTTTTGAAGGGGGACATGCTTCCCATTTTACTCCCACTTCATTTTCAATCTCTTGACGCTCTTCTTCAGAAAATGCTTCTTTTTTTATAGCCAATTCACGCACCCACTCCATGCCTTGCTGATTGAAATGCTGGATACTTTCCTCTAGGCTATCTATTTTTATTTGTAGCGTTTCAGAAATTCCATTTAAAATTTCTCTGTCTATACCATCCACATTTTCATAATGTTCAATAGCAGGTAGACCTTGAAGCACTTTACTAAATACATCTATTATTTCTTCACCAAGAAGTATTTTTTGACTGAGTTCACATTGAAGCTTATATGCAGACTTCATAAACTTGGTGTTCATTTCATCAATCAAAAACATTGATTCTTCTTTTAATGCTTTAAAAAATTCTTGTCCATCAAATTGTTCTGCATTCGCATCCAAAATTTTGTCAATATAATTTTTAAATTCTTCAAAAGAACAGTGTGGTGTTGGGTGGTTAATTGATAATTGTAAAATTTCTTTAAAACCATTGATAATCAAAGTGGTTTGCTTATATGCTTTACGCAAGTTATCTACAGTTCCATGAATTAAAGGTGTATTTCTGTCTTGTTGCACATCTATAAAGGATTCTTTAATTGCTTTTTCCAATGCACTCGCTTGAGAATCTATAATAATTCCAAGCTCTTCACATTCTTTTTCAACTAAATCAAAATAATGCTTTAATGATGGACGCTCACTAATATCGTCAATATGAATTATACAAAAATTCATTCCATCACGATAATAACCAAAAATCTCATGCACTTCATCTTTTAAAATAGCATCAAAATCTTTATCCCATTTACATAGATATTCTTCACGTAAACCAACTAAAAATGATTTAGCTTGTGCGTCTATATTTTCACTTACAAAAGTAATCCCTTTGTTAAGGATACCTTCTTTTTCAATGGCTATCGGATTAACTTCACTAAAACTTTCTATTTCTTCAAGGGCTTTAATACGGGCATCAAGTAATTCACTAATACCCATTAAAAGTGCTTTTACCGTCGGACTTCCTCCTTGATATTCTTCAGCTAAAGTTATGACATTACGATAAATTTCCATCAATTGAACTACACAAGTATATATGCCTTCATCTCTATTGCCAAAGTGAGTAAAGCGGGCAGTGTCTGCAATCATTTGATTGCAGACTGCCTGCTTTAGCATTGCGAATATATGATGTACTTGCGCTATAACATTAGCATGTTTTTGACTGGCAATTTGACTCCATTGTTCCCACAAAATCTGTCTTTGCTCGTCGCGTTTTGCGGCCATTTGTGCTGCCCCCTCGGGTCTTAATTATAAAGTTCGTCAACTGAAAGCTCTGTTACAACGCCGTCTGTAGACATGCTGCGTGCAGTCACATGAAGCATATTGTCTTGCCCAACGTGGAAAATCACTTTCACTTTTTCTTGACCACGGGGCCCTTGGGGTATACCACGAAGTGACGTACCTGCAAGACGCTTCATGCCTTCTTTGTTGACATTTAATGATTTATCTTTAATTCCCGCAACAGGCATTGTATTTTCATACACAACAATAGCCATACTGGTAACATTATCAAAATTAGTCATGAGTGGTTCAGATGCGTCTATCGTTAAACCATCTTTAGGTATATCTTGCCCAGCTGGGACGATTTCCATGAATCTACGTCCTGCAATTTCAAGCCCTAAGGGATGAATTGTACGCTCTTGCACTACAGGCCCGCGAACCGTTGGCATCATTATCATATTACAATAATAAGCCGCACCTTGAGAAATACTTAGGGCAGGGCTAATACGTGATTTAAAAGGCTCTTTTCCAAAGCGTTCTGTAATCTTTTCACCAACATATAAAATGGAGGAGCTTCCGCCAACTAAGAAAATTTCGTCAATGTCAGCTTCTTTTAATCCACCTGCTTCTAAACAATGGCTTACGCAAGTGAGTGTTTCTTCTATTAAGTCGCTCACTGACTTATCACGGAATTTTTCAAAAATTTCTATACTGTCTCCAAGTTGATTTACACGCTTATGCTCCAAAAATTGTTCACGGGTAATTTCCATGTTAATGTTTACAATACGCGGTTCTTGAATAAGCGGTGCAAGGGTTACTTTGGTAGACTTTGTTTGACTTAGGCGTTCTTTTGCTTGATTTGCCGCTTGCTGCAAACGCACAAGTGCTACTTTTTTCTGACGCTTAGACACTCCATCATCAGCATCTTCATCAAAAAGGTCAATTTCTTCACCTGTCAATTTTTTAAATTCTTCATAAACAATGTCCATAATAATTTTATCTACATCGTTTCCACCTAAATTATTGTCGCCATAGGTACTTACAATTGAAATCGTCGGTTCCCCTGTTTCTTCTGTTTTAATTTCCAGTACACAAGCGTCAAAAGTTCCGCCACCAAAGTCGTAAACAAGTACTTTTTTGTTTGATTCCTCGTTTACTGCATAAGATATTGCTGATGCCGCTGGTTCAAGACGCAAGTATATATTTTCTGGGTCAAATCCTGCCAAAATTGCTGCATCTCTGGTCATTTTCTTTTGCTTATCCGTTGAGTTTGCAGGCACGGTAATAACACAGCCAGAAAACTCGCCGCTTATACCCAGTTCTTCTTGGGCATATTCATCTGCTTTTTGTTTCAAATATCCAAGGATTTCACCAGCAATTTGCTCTGGAGTAAACTGAAATTCTTTATCATCAATCATCACAGTAAGCTTTTGTTCACTTCCAAGGTAACGTTTAATGCTTAACACTGTAGAAAGGGGATAGATTATGGCTGCTTCTTTTGCTTGCACACCAAAAATACGTGAAAGTTTATTCTCATCTTCTGGGTCAGATTCAAATTGAATTGCTGTTGGGAAGATGTTTGACCCGTCAATTGGAATGGTTTGTGCTTCCCCTTCTTTAAAGTTATAAATACTTACAACCGAATTTGTTGTTCCAAAGTCGATACCGAGGAATAATCCTCTTTCATTGTCTAATCCTAATGTTCCCATACAAATGCCTCCAATACGTTTTATAAGATTATTTCCTGAAAAATGTACGATGAATCAAGGCATTATGTTTGCCAAATATATAATACCTTTTTTCTTGGAAAAAATCCAGTAAAAAGAATGACCGATTTTCCTGTGACGAAAAACGGTCATTTTATACAAGTGCAGATAATTGATACATTCTCAAAAACATAAACATAATACATAGTTGGACATATAAAGCAACTGCAACAATTATTTTAAAATTCCAGTGTTGGGATTTATGACGTATTAAGAAAATTCCATCCCATGAGCCCAACGCCCCCATGAGTATCATGCACAAAAATAGTGTGCTTTCTGATATTCTCCACTTATTATTTGCTGCTCTTTTTTTGTCAATACAATATAGAATAAAAACTACGACATTCCATATAAAAAATAAGATAAACAATATAAATGTTACAATATTCCATAAATCAGGAATTAAACCTTTTAAAAGGTCAGTGACTTGAAACCGATTGTCAATCCGTATGACAGAAAAATAAGCGGCAAAACCAATCATTAAACGTACAATAAAACTTTTCATATCGCCTATGGCTCGTATATAGTCAGTTGGGTCAGAACTTTTTTTTACGAGCGTCTCCTATACGTCTAAATTTTGCACTTGACTAGCAAACTCTTGAATAAACTCACGGCGAGGTTCTACTTTATCACCCATAAGCTGAGTAAAAATTAAGTCAGCAGCAATTGCATCATCTAAAGTCACTTGTAAGAGAATACGATTTTCTGGATCCATGGTAGTTTCCCAAAGTTGGTCTGCATCCATCTCACCCAATCCTTTGTAACGCTGAATAGGTTTAATTCCTTCGCGTCCTGTTTCGGCTAAGATATTTCTTAGCTCTTCATCAGAATATGCATAGTATTCATTTTTACCTTTTTCCACTTTGTAAAGTGGTGGTTGGGCAATATATACATATCCATTGTCAATAAGGTCTGGCATGAAACGGTACATAAACGTAAGCAACAATGTGCGAATGTGAGAACCATCTACATCTGCGTCAGTCATAATGACTATTTTATGATAGCGTAATTTTTCTACGTCAAAATCCTCATGAATACCCGTGCCAAAAGCAGTAATCATTGATGTAATAATTTCACTGCCAAGAATTTTATCTAAGCGGGCTTTTTCTACATTCATTATTTTTCCGCGCAGGGGTAAAATTGCTTGGGTTTTTGGTGTACGTGCAAGTTTAGCACTTCCACCTGCGGAATCACCCTCTACTAAAAAGATTTCGCACAGGGCAGGGTCTTTTTCTGAACAATCAGAAAGCTTACCTGGCAAACGACCGCCTTCTAATACAGATTTGCGCCGTACTAATTCGCGGGCTTTTCTTGCAGCTTCACGAGCGCGAGCAGCCAGCAAGCTTTTTTCGATAATAGCCTTGCCTACAGTTGGATGTTCTTCTAAGAAATAGACAAGGTGTTCTGATAAAACACTTTCTACTGCACTGCGGGCTTCACTATTGTTTAATTTTGTTTTTGTTTGACTTTCAAATTGAGGGTCTTCGATTTTTATACTAATAACCGCCGTCATGCCTTCGCGGATATCTTCACTGCTTAGGTTTTTATCTGCCTCTTTTAGCAAATTAAATTTTCGTCCATAATCGTTAATTGTTTTTGTCAGCGCAGCACGGAATCCTGTAACATGGGTTCCGCCGTCTTTGGTGTTTATATTATTTACAAATGAATAGGTATTTTCCAAAAACCCATCTGTATGCTGTAAAGCAACTTCTACCAACACATCCTCATGCTTAGATTCACAATAGAAAACTTCTGGAACCATTGGGTCTTTGCTTTTATTGATATGCCCAACAAATTCTTTAATTCCACCTTCGTATTGATAGGAACGGCTACGTATTGGGTCAGAGCGCAAGTCAAATAAATCAATTTTCAAACCCTTAGTTAAAAATGCTGTTTCTTGTAGACGCTGCTTTAAAGTTTCAAATGAATATACTGTTTCCTCAAACATTTCTTCATCAGGTTTAAAGTGTACTAATGTGCCTTTTTCTGTAGTATCACCTATGATTTGCAGCTCTGAAACTTTGTCACCACGAGCAAATTTTAGTTCATAGATTTTTCCTTCAGCATAGACGTTAACGACCAACCATTCAGAAAGGGCATTAACAACAGACGCACCCACACCATGAAGCCCGCCAGATGTTTTATATCCCCCAGAACCAAACTTTCCACCTGCATGAAGGATTGTAAAAATAACCTCTACAGCAGGAAGCCCTGTTTGTACTTGGATTCCTACAGGAATTCCACGCCCATTGTCTCGTACAGAAATACTATTATCTTCATGAATGGTCACGACGATTTCATCACAAGCATCCATCAAAGCTTCATCAACAGCGTTATCTACAATTTCATAAACAAGATGGTGAAGACCTTTAGATTCTGTTGAGCCAATATACATTCCTGGACGTTTACGCACCGCCTCCAAGCCTTCAAGTACCTGAATATTATCTGCATTATAATCTGACATTTTAATATGCTCCTTTAATGGTGTTTTAACCATCTTTTTTAATGCTCATTTTTCACATTGTTAAGTCTTTGTTTTTAAACCTTTTATTTTTCCCCCTTCAACATTTAGAATGTGGGAATGAATATTGGTTTTTAAAAAATCCTCAACACCTGTACATGTGATTATGGTTTGTAAGTCTGTTATTTGACTGAACAGGAATTTTTGACGGTGAGCATCAAGTTCAGACAATACATCATCTAGTAGTAAAATTGGCGTTTCATTGGCCGCTTGTTTTATGATTGAAATTTCCGCCAGTTTAGAAGAAAGCGCAGCCGTGCGTTGCTGACCTTGTGAACCAAAATGACGTACACTGATACCGTTTATGGTAAAGTCAATATCATCTGTGTGTATGCCTTCTGATGTTGAGCCGCGATAAATATCCTTATCATGAGATTTTTTTAAAGTTTCGGCATAGGCTTCAGGGTTTATACCCGGTTTATACTCCAAGTATAGAGCTTCTGCACCTTGGGTTATATTATTGTGAATTTCAGCGGCAATGATATTGATTTTTTTGATAAAATTTGTACGGGTTTTTATGATTCGCTGACCAAAATTCACTAACTGCTCGTCCCATATTTCCAAGGAAATTTTATCAGGCTTGGTTTTTAGCAAAGCGTTTCGTTGTTTTAAGGCACGATGATATTCTTTTAAATCACTATAATACACAGGGGATAATTGGCATATTTCCATATCCATAAAGCGGCGGCGTTCTGATGGCCCAGCTTTGATAAGACGCAAATCTTCTGGTGAAAACATAACAACCAATAAACGACCAAATAAGTCTTTCATATGACGAATAGGAACTTTGTCCATAGAAAGACTTTTTATTGTCTTTTTTCCTTGGCTTTCAAGCATAGCGTCTAATGTATACGGTATGCCGCCCCGCTCTAATTCCAAGCGAATATGGGAAGTTGTTTCACCCCACTGAATAAGCTCACCATCACCTCTTGCTCTTAGTGACCTTCCAAATGCACAGAAATATATGGCTTCAAGACAGTTTGTTTTTCCTTGTGCATTATTGCCCTGTAATATATTTATTCCTGATAAAAGTGCTTGATGTGGTATTTCTAAATTGCGGTATCCTTTGACTGATAAAGATTTTATTATCATCTTAGTTTGGCGGACGCAATGGTACTATCAAATATTTATGACCTACTGTTTCATCATTGCCTTTTATAGTTGCAGGACTTAAAACAGTGTTAAATTTAAGCACCACTTGTGCTTCATTGATTACACGAAGGGCATCTATAAAATATTTAGGATTAAAATAAATTGTTAAATCCTTCCCTTCTGTTTGGCAAGGTATACCATCTTCAACTTCACCACGGTCTGACATTGCAGTGATTGTTAAATCATCATCCTTTATGTCCATTTTTATAGGCAACATACGATTCTCTACTGCCATAAGCACTGCCCTTTCAAATGAACTGAGAAGCTCGGCACGGTTTACGACAACCATCGTTGTAAAATCCTCGTTGTGAATTTGGTCATATCGAATAAAGTCACCTACAAGCAAACTTGATACAAGGCGAAATTCCTTTGTTTCAAAAACAGCACGATTCTTTGTAAAAAAGAAACTGATTTCATTATCCCCTTCAGATGATAACATTCTACTAAGCTCGTTTAATGCCTTTGAAGGGATAACCGCCTTTGCATCTGGCGAACCTTCTGGCAACATCTCTTTTGCATAAGAGATTCTAAACATATCTATTGCAACCATTTGCAAGACATTGTTTTGTATCTCCATCAATTCTCCTGTTAAAACTAATTTAGTCTGGTCGAGGGATACTGAAAAAATTGTTTGGTTAATCATATTTTTTAATGCAGATGATTTCATAGTGTAACGGTGCTGAATACTTGATAGCTCGTTCTCTGGTATCATTGGAAACTCCTCAGATGACTGTCCAGCAATTTTTAAACGAGAACGCCCGCTTTTGCAAATGGCATTAAATTTTTCATCTGTTTCAATAGCAATAGACTCACCGGAAAGTTTGCGCACAATCTCTGTAATTAACCGTGCATCAAGCGCAATTTCTCCAGCTTCATCAACCTGTGCAGGTATCTCTGCAATATCTATACTTATTTCCTTGTCACAGCCATGCAAAGTCAATACACCATTCTCTTGGGCTGTTAAGAGTACACATTCTAGAATGGGCATTGTGGTTCGTACTGAAACAGCACGTCCAACCAAAGCCAATGCATTTTGCAATTGCTGCTTATCACATATAAAATTCATAATCTCTCCATTCCAGTGGGACATTGTACAAATTCCCGTCGCTCCAGCAAAAGTGCGTTTTACGCATGTATGACATATGTTTATTATTATTTTGTAGTAGTGGTAGTAGTAGGGGGTGTGGAAATCGTGGATAAGTAAGTTTAAGGCTTATCTACATTGAGTTTTTCGTGTGGGTAAAGTTGTTTATTTTATGTGGGTTAATAATGCAGTTATCCAGATAATCCACAATGGTAGTTTATGTCACTGTTTATGCACATGAACATCCACAGCTTATCCACACTTTTATTCTCCCTTAATTTTTATCTCTAAATCTTCTACGATGAGTTTTAACTTTTCATCAGTTTCAAGCTCGCCTGCTATTTTTTCGCAGGAGTGAATGACTGTTGTATGGTCCCGCCCTCCAAAAAATTTACCAACATCGGGCAATGAAAAGTCTAAAATTTTTCTACATAAATACATGGCTATTTGCCGAGGCAGAACGATTGCTTGTGTACGTTTACGCCCATTCATGTCTTCCTTGGTAATTTTAAAGTGGTTTGCAACAACTTCTTGAATATAATCCATAGTTATATCAGGCTTTTCTATACCAACCAGTAAATCTTTTAAAGCTACTTCTGCAAGTTCAAGCGTTATTGTGGCTTTTGTCAGGCGGGCGTAAGCCATAACTTTATTAAGCGCGCCTTCTAAATCACGGATGTTTGAAACTACATTGCGAATGATAAAATCCTTAACCTGTGAGGGAAATTCCTGCTTTTCAAGGTATAGCTTTTTATCCAAAATAGCAGTACGCGTTTCATAATCAGGCATAGAAACATCAGTTGTCAGCCCTGATGCAAAACGTGATGTGAGACGGTTTTCAAGTTCTTTAAGGTCACGAGGAGGTACGTCAGAGGTGATGACGATTTGTTTTTTTTCACCGTATAATGTGTTGAAGGTATGGAACATTTCTTCTTGGGTTTCTATTTTTCCTGCAAGAAATTGAACATCATCAATTAGAAGAACGTCTACATTGCGGTATTTTTTTTTAAATTCATGTGCGTTTTTATCTCGTATAGCGGTGATAAATTCGTTAGTAAAAGCGTCACTTGAGACATACATTACTTTATAATCAGGATAATGGTCTAAGACTTGGTTTCCAATGGCATGAATTAAATGTGTTTTTCCTAAGCCAACGCCGCCGTATAAAAATAATGGATTATATCCTTCAGCTTTCCCAGGTGTTTCTGCCACTGCACGTGCCCCTGCATAAGCCAACTCATTACATTTGCCTGGCACAAAAGTTTCAAATGTATATCTTTGACGTAAGTTTGATTTTTCATAATTATGTTTTAATTCACGTGTTCCTTTTGACTGTTTAAGGTCTTCTGGGGATATAATAAAAATGTCAACATCTTCGGTAGTTAACGAACGTACAGCACGTGTCATATCATGAATGTATCGATTCATAATGGTAGGCTTGTGAAAGTCATCGTGAGTTTTTAATGTAAGTATGCCATTTTCAAAGGATATTGGCGTAATATGTTTCATTATAGAGTCATACATGACTTGTGAAAGTGTATCTTCTAGTATAGGTAAAGCCTTTTGCCAAAGGTTGTTGATGTCCATGTGACAAGATTCCTCCTGAATGCTGGTAGTTATCCACATAGATATCCACAGCCTGTGTATAACTCTTTTCTAAGAACATGTCTATAATACCAAAAAAGCGTAATAATTTCAACAATACTGTGAATAGTGTGGATAAAAATTAACTTGTAAATTTTCTAAGAATCGCGTACAATAAATAAGTATAGTTTTGCAAGGAGGTGTTTACTATAATCAATCCATCTGCACTGCATAATGAAATCATGAGTAATATTTTAGACCGTCTTCCCAATGGTCATTCTTTACTAACTCAAATGAACAGTAGGCAAAGAGGGTTGTCAACTGTAGCAGATACTTCTCAAGAAGTGACAAGCAGTGCTGGAAATTTAAGGGGTTTAACATCTTCTTTACCTAATAATATTTCTGCCGTGCCTTTTCATGCGATTTTGGATTATATTTCAGAAGGTGGTCAAGCTGATGCTCAATTGCGTGAAGCCATTGAGCTGGAAATAGAAGCGGCTGCGTTAAGGCATAATTTAGACCCAAGTTTGATACGGGCGGTTATTCGTGTTGAAAGTAGCTATCGTCATGATGCAGTTTCACATGCGGGTGCAATGGGACTTATGCAGCTTATGCCAGGGACGGCAGCATCACTTGGCGTCGTAGACCCTTTTGACATTAGGCAAAATATTGATGGCGGAACAAGATATCTTCGTCAATTATTAGACATGTTTGATAATGATTTAACACTGGCACTGGCAGCATACAATGCTGGACAAGGTGCAGTGAGACGGCACGGCGGCATTCCTCCATTCCGCGAAACCCAAAATTTTGTCCCTCGTGTTAAAGGGTATATGGAGAACTATGCTCTTGCACAATATCGCATATCTGTGGAAGATTCGAAAATGTAAAATTTTTTCTTGACATATGTAATATATATATGCTAATCTTTCGTCTGTTGCTGGTGTAACTCAGGGGCAGAGTACCTCCTTGGTAAGGTGTAGCACCATACGCTTATGGGTGACAGCAAATATTAAGTTTTTGACAGCAATTTCAGTTCCAAGTGGGTGTGTAAACCTCACAACCCGCATAAACACTACCT